>Ga0209792_1000301_pt1 | contig 45612 bp, 45 predicted proteins | sample EBPBio142005_DNA_FD_185860 | JGI IMG/M metagenome (GOLD analysis project Ga0209792, IMG submission 185860) | Wastewater treatment Type I Accumulibacter community from EBPR Bioreactor in Madison, WI, USA - Reactor 1_6/14/2005_ DNA (SPAdes)... | ecosystem: Engineered > Bioreactor > EBPR >... | reverse complement strand
TCCTTGTGCAAAAACACGTTTCAGCAACATCCCATAACCGCCCGGACAGTTGCCTGTATTGATGTAATTTCGTGCCACGGCCATATCAAAAACCTCGTCTTGTGGTGGGCAGAAAGAGACGTATGCGCCCTTCCCTACTGGTTCATCAACAATCTTGTAAAACCCCACCGGAAAACTCGGCGTATTATTGTAATAAATACCCGTGAGTCGAAAAACAATACTCAACAGAAATATACCGGCACTGACAGACAAAACAATGCCTGCCAGAATATTGCATGTTTTTCTCATGATGATTGGATTATTTTGTCGCTGTAAGCAGGTGCAGGAACAGCAGCCCGCGCAGAAAACACAGAATCTTGAAAGTATAAGGGCTGCTTGCCATATATAGCAGGATAACCCGCCACATAAATGATCATGTCACCCGGCTTGGTAATCTTGCCTTCAGCATCTTTTTCTGGTGAAGTCATGCGTAAACACTCGTCAGGTGTTAATAAAGGACGCTGTGTTTCCTGCATGGTTCGCGTCACGTTACCATGCATCACCCCTACCCGCCTACCACTGGTCGTAATCTGCTCCTTGATGACCGTGGTTTGTCCGGTCAGCTTGGATAAATGCTCGGCTGTCTCAATCCGGTTGGGTGGAAAGGCATTTTGAATATGACAATTGGACGTGATGGCCTCATCGTGGCCGTACCCCGTCTCACGGCTTTTAAGTTGATTGATATCTTGGCAGATCAAATAGGCTTTAATGCCGTAGCCAGCAATAAACGCCAAGGATTCCTGAAAGATTTCCAGTTTACCCAGACTGGGAAATTCATCAAGCATCAACAAAAGCCGGTGCTTATAGTTCGCAACCGGCTGACCATCCTTAAAATCAAGCCTGTCTGCCAATGTCCGCACAATCATATTCATCATGATGCGTACCAGTGGCCGTAAACGCGTTTTATCGTTAGGCTGCGTCACAATATATAAGCTCACAGGATCAGCGTTGTGCATCAAATCACGAATTGCAAAATCCGAGCGGCTAATATTCTTTGCAACCAATGGATCACGGTATAAGGATAGATAGGATTTAGCTGTAGATAAAACTGACCCTGCTTCCTCAGAGGGACGATCCAGCATATCTCGTGCGCTGGCGCCTACCACCGGATGGTTCTCTCCATTAACATGCGGATAGGTAGCCATTTCCATCCATAGTTCACCAATATCCCGCTCAGGATCGGATAGCATTGAATCAACAAGAGGCAATGTGGCCTCAGTCCCTTCAGCGCCTTCATTTCCCGATTTATATAAAACATGCAAAATCACACCAACAAGAAGCGCCTGACTGGTTTTCTGCCAGTGGTCTCTTAGTCCCTTTCCATCTGGATCAACAATTAAAGTAGCGAGATTTTGCACATCACCGACTTCAAGCCCATCATGCATCCTGATTTCATCCAACGGATTCCAACAAGCACTCCCTTTTGGTGAGGCAGGATCAAAGCGAATGACTTTATTACCGGCATGAACCTTCCGCCAACCGGCTGTTACAGACCATAGTTCGCCTTTCAGATCAGTAATAACCGCACTATGCCCCCATGAAAGCAAGGTTGGAATAACCAAACCAACACCTTTACCCGAGCGAGTCGGCGCATAACATAAAACATGTTCGAGGCCGTTATGTTTAAGGTAATGGGTTTTGCCTTTTTTATCCTGCCAGGCACCTACATATACATAATCATTTTGTGGAATCTTTTTCGAGGTTAATCTTTTGAAGAATGGTTGTCTTAAAGGAAGCAGCCTTGCTGCCTGGATGTCCTTTTCATTAGCCCAACGCGCTGACCCATGTAAACTTGTGTTCGGACGCGATGAATTTTCCGCAACCATTTTTACAATCAGTGTCAGAATCAGCCCGGCTCCTGCAAATAGAACACCCATACTCCCGGATTGCCCAATGATATCAGGATACTGGGCATACCATTTATTAGCCCACTCAAAAATCGACCAAGGCGGGTATAACTGGTTAAAGTGAACACCAAGCTGCGGTTGATATTGAAATCTATAGGCAAAATATTGCGTTGCAACCTGAACCCCACCCAACATAAAGAAAAGCGCCATCATCTGAGTAAGCCTGGTTTTAACCAATCCTTCGTTCTTTACTAGTGGACTTCCCGAATTTTGGTTTGAATGGTTCATTTTGACCGTCCTTTTCGAGGTGATTTGATACTGATTCTGGACACTTTCTGCTGCAATGGATTCTCTTGCTTGTCTAAACCATTCGCATCGCGACCCTCTAATCCTTGAACCGTTCTGTTATTGATTAAATCTAATCGGCGTTGTTCTAATGCTTCATCATCAAATGTAACATCAAGATTTGTATCTACAGCGACTTGAACAACTTTTTCACGAAAATCATCCGACCCATTGATAGTCAATTTCTTACCGTACTTAATCTTAGCCTCTTGTAATATTCTTGAAATTTTCTCTTTGGCCGCACCAGCCATAATGACCAACCGATTGCCGCCATCACGAATGGCGATTGATCCGATATTACAAATAATCGTGCCCGTTCTAGTAATCGTCTCTATAAAATCCTTATTCTTTAGAGAATCGTCATTAGTCTGTGTACCCGAGACATTATTTGTCTGCGCGCTATAATCTTTTCTGGATCGTAATATTTCTAACGCTTCATTATTTCCTTGTCTAGATTCCTTAACCAGCCAACTCAACCAGTCCATTCTTTTATGGCTTGCTTTTGAGGCTTGATATCCTTCCCTAAAGTCTTTATTAATCGCTCCAATGCTGGTTTTCAATTCACTATAAACAGACGCAGCCATTATTTTTTTGGACAGCCTACCCGCAGTAACATTTTTGATCAGCAGTCGTTTTAGCTTGGCTTTGGTTTTGACGGCTTCTATGGCTTGATTCTTTTTATCACGCAGTTTATTCCATTGGTTTTTTCCAAGTATTGCCGCCTCATTCTGCTCTTTTGTGTATTGCGCATAAAGTTTTGATGTATCAATTTTGTTACGCAGTGGCCTGGGTTCATATTGCTTTGAATATTGGTTTTTGGTTGTTGTATCATCATCAACCCCAACATAATCACCGAGCCTCTTAACCAAATTGGCCTTTGATAAGGCTCTATCAATAGAACTGGCTTTAACACCAATCCCATTACCGGAAACAAATACAAAACCATTACCGCGCTCACGCAATTCGAGGCCATGATCCTTTAATACTTGGTGTAATTCAGTCCAGCTTGTCGCAGCTTGAATCTTCGCCAGGCATTCTTGTTGCATCCAACCTATAAGACTCTCCGATCCAGCCTTGAACTCAATATTGGACGCCCTACCCTGCGCACCACGCTTTTTTGTTTCGTGATTATCTGGTGTTAATCCATACTTTTGTTCCAACTTTTCACAAAGTTCACCAATGACTTTATAGTCATAATGCGGGTTATGTATCGTAAGCCTTTCTGGATGTATTTTATTGATCGCAATATGCATATGCAGATGATCAGTGTCATGATGCACAACACTGAGTCGTTGGTGTTCACCAAAACCTAGGCCATCACAGAGTTGATCCTCTATTTGCTGCAAAGTAGCTTCGGATAGTTCATCATTACGAAAACTAACCACCAGGTGATAGGTTTTGTCAGAAATCGCGCGTTGATTCATCTGCTGCGTATTAAGTACCTCCGCAACCACACAATCCGGACGATCCGAGTAACAATTAACTGCTCGGATTAAACCGATGCGCTCAGTCTTGTTTTGTGGGTCAACAATATAATTCACCAGTCCGGCAAAGTTGCTTTTCTTAACTGAATTGATTGGGATGTGTTTGGCTATCATGATTATTTTTTAATCGAATTCTCTTGGATTTCTATTTTTTTGAGTTGATGATTTTCATCATGATGGCCGTCATTTGTGTACGGGTTTCTTCAATGTCTGTTAGCAGACCATTAATTGTTTTCTTGTCAAAATGGGCTGCACGCCGATCATCGCTTAACCATAATTTTAAAAGCCCCCCTAGCCTGCCTAGATCACCGTTGATCTTTGCCAGTTCATTTACTTTTTGGTTATCGATGATGCTGGTTGGCTCATAACCTAAGCCTAGTTTTTTTAAATATTCTGAAATACTCAGGCCGCATTTTTCGGCTTGCTCCTTGATGATTTTTCCTTCTTCCGGTTCAACTGGAACCCTGAGATGGAGTTTGTATTTTCTTTTATTCTTTGGGTTTGTCTCACTCATTGCTTTAGTTGGTTCTTCGTTTTCTCGATTGCTTTTGCTTTGCGTCGGCTTTTGCCCTTGCCTCGCAGAGCAGGATTATCGTTGAGCACACCGTGCGAATAAGATCCGTGTGATGTTGGATGGCAAGTTTACTTGTTAGCTAACATCACATATCCTGCCCTGTATTCTATCTCTATATACTAAATTATGCATTATTATTTAAGTTTGTAGTTATCTAATTCGAGCTGACATTTCTTGATTTAATATTTGTTTAATTCTTATATACCTGTTATACAGTGGATATCTACTGCATTATTGGCTAATAATTGGATAGATTATTGAATAATTGGTTGTATGATTTGCTCATGAAACAATTGAATTCTCAAATCATGCAAACCAAAAAGTTTTTGAATGGAATTATGAATACGACATTGTCGTTTTAGTACGGCGGCTATTAGCGGATATGGAAAAAAAGTTATCTCAACGGATGGCCGAGAATGCAGTCAAGAAAAACAAAAGCAATGCAAGATTCAATCTTGCAATGTTTCTCCTTCTGCGCGACGAAATAAATGAAGCCATCGATGATGGATGGTCAGTTAAATATATTTGGGAAGTATTATACGAAGAAGGAAAAATTACATTTAGCTATCAAACTTTCTTGAATTTAGTAAATAAATATAAAACTAATTCATCCCTACAATCAAAAACTATTATCGCTAAAAAAGAATCCGCGCCATTGCCTGATTCTGAATCGACGGCGCAACTCCAGCCTGAATCAGAATCGACACAAGATCGGATAAAAATAACTGACTCACCAAAATCCCCGGATTATGGAAACCCGAAAGGTTTCGAGTGGAGTACTGATTATGATCCTAAGGATTTTATTTAATAGCTGCCAAGATCATTGCGCTCATTCCCGTATTAAGAATCAAGATTCACAACGTGATGTAGCAAGCTTCAATTTAAACGCAACAATTTTATGAAGGAATTATTCTAATGGCTAAAGTACACATGATCTTGCAAGGTAAGGGAGGGGTTGGTAAATCTTTCATCGCATCCATACTGGCACAGCATTATTACGCCAAGAAGAAAAATGTTCTTTGCATTGATACTGACCCGGTGAATGCTACTTTTCATGGATTTAAGAAATTAAATGTTCAGCGATTGGATTTAATGGAAGGTGACGAAATTGATCCACGTAAATTTGATGATTTGATTGAATCCATCTCCAAAAGTAAAACCGATGTGGTGATTGATAATGGCGCCAGTACCTTTGTGGCTTTGGCACATTACTTAATCAGCAATCAGATACCTGCCCTGCTTAAAAACAGTGGTATTGAGCTGATCGTCCATACCGTTATTACCGGTGGTCAGGCACTGACAGATACCTTAAATGGATTTAAGAAGATGGTAAAACAGTTTCCTGATGATGTTTCATTTGTTGTCTGGCTTAATCCTTTTTGGGGAAAGATTGAGCTCGAAGGCAAAAGCTTTGAATCTTTGAGTGTTTATCTGGATAACAAAAACCGCGTATCAGCCATTATCAAAATACCAGAATACAAGCCGGAAACTTTTGGTCGTGATTTAAGTGAAATGCTCCAAGCGAAGTTGACCTTTGCCGATGCGATCAAAAAACCGGAATTAACCATCATGAATCGCCAACGGCTAACAATAATACAAAGCGATCTGTTTGAGCAATTAGAAGGTGCACAAGCCGTATTGGCATGAGTACGACCGATGAAAAGATTGATAAAGTAATTCAGCAAATCGCATCCGTTCATGGTGTTGCCGTATCCAAAGATGATCCCATCATGATACTGCATACCATGAATGAGCGCCTCATTTCGGATAGCAAGGCTGCTCAGCAGGAATTGTTGGATAATTTTAGAAGTCAGCTTGAAGTGACTGTTTCTGAATTGTCCATGGCAGCTAAAAATCATTCGGATCGAGTTCTTAATTCAACCATACAAACCAGCAAAACAGAAATCTCACGCGTAATGGAAGAACAATCCAATATTATTATTGAGCGTTGGAAAGCTGATTTGCATGCTGAATTTAATGAAGCCTGCAAAACAATGACAACTTCAAGACAAACCGCAATATTGAATATTATCGCTTCATTTATTACTTTAATTGCTGCCGGAATTGTTTTGACTATCTATTTGAAAATGTAAAATAGGGGTCTTTAAATCAATATTTAAAAGTCAATGCCTTAATATGATGCGCTTCCTCCAACCAACTACTCGAAAGCAAGCTTTCTAAATTTTCCCCGTTAAGCTTGTCAAGCTAGATAGCATTCTATAAACTGATTATAATCCGTAAATAATTTGTTGAGGCCTTATCATGTTTAGAATGAATGCTATAAACCCCGTTTCAGATTTTAGCCGCAAACCTGCGGAGCATATCAAACGCTTAAAAGAAACTGGAAAACCTGAAATACTGACTGTGAACGGCAAAGCGGAGTTAGTCATTCAAGATGCAAGAGCCTACGAAGAAATGATAGATTTATTAGAAACGCTAGAGAAAACAGCACAAGCAGCCAAATCTCATGATGAAGGTAAAAGTATTCCTGCTAATGAGTTTTTTAAAGAATTTGAGAAAAAACATGGCTTAAAGCGTGACACAGTACAAGATTGACATTGCACCAGAAGCCGCAAAAGAAATAGAAGACATTTATCTCTATATTGCCAAGGATTCCCAGAACAATGCAACAAGTTGGTATTTTGCTATCTATGACAAAATACAGACCCTAAAAGATTTTCCTGCGCGCTGCCCTATGGCTTTTGAAGATCGTTACTATGAATATGAAATTAGACACTTAATAATAGGTAATTATCGCGTGTTATACCGTATACAGGATAGAACCGTTCAGATCCTCCACGTAAAACATGGGGCACAGCAACGAAATCCATTTTAAACTTGCAATTCCCCGTGGTCTTGCCACGGGGAATTGCAAGTTGAATGTGGCCCAGACATCAAGCGACGGCCAGAAATATAACGAATAAGGCTAGATCGTATCGGAGCTAATACAAATTATTCAACAACACCAATTAATTTACAGTTCTTTTTTATGAGTTTCATAAAAGCTTCTCAAAACAGTATTCATCCTGGTTTGGTAGCCTCTACCCTGATTTTTAAACCATTCGACCATATCCGCATCAAAGCGTACTGTTAAGCGCTCTTTCTTCTCCGGGTGAACAAGTACAGCATTTTTCCAGAAGGTCTCATCAAGTTCAGGAATGTCACTGCAATCTATATCTTCATCCTTAATAGCTTTAATTTCCTTAAGACGTTTTTTTGATATGCTCATTGTACAACCTCCTTTCTTTCTTCTTGGCTGGCCTCGCTGAAATAATGCGCGTTATACCATTTCTATCTGTGTGAACAACAACAATGATGATTTCCCCATCAAGCGAACCAATGCTTATTATTCGCGTCTCGTTGTAATCTTTACGCTTATCAATCCATGTAAAAACATCGTTCTCGAAAATTTGGCAAGCTTCATTAAAGCTAATACCGTGCTTCTTTAGATTTGTTATGTCTTTATCAGGGCTCCATTCATAGCGCATTTTCTATATGTACAATATGTATGTACATATGTCAAGAATTATATATTTTGTGAGAAATCCTCAGAACAAATACCGAAACACCCTTTTGGTTATTCTCTAAACGATCGTTTTGGGAACAGAAAATATGTTGATCGGATATGCGCGGGTTTCCACTCTGGATCAAAATCCACAATTACAGATTGAGGCACTAAATGAAGCAGGATGTAAAAAGATATTTACCGAAAAAATATCAGGGCAAGTACAAAACGTTTGCAGTTAGAAGATGCTCTTAAATATATGCGTGAAGGTGATACGCTGGTAATCTGGAAACTCTCACGCCTGGCACGGTCGTTGTCAAGCTAGTTGTCGCCTGAACGTATGAATTTATGCTGTCTTTTTGAGTTCTGAATTAACCTCCTTTTGATCGGTTTTTTTGGGAACGCGTTGATCCGGGTTTAAATGAACGACACGAACTGGCTGCCAGTTCCGAGTAACGCCGCTCCAGCGTTCCGGATGCCTCTTCTTCGCTTCTTCATACACATTGGCACGCTTCTGCAGCAACTCGGTATCCAGGTTGGCATGGCGTTCTGCCGGGGTTACAAAGCGGATGGCACTGTGACGATGTTCATGGTTGTACCATTGGATAAACATGCCTACCCACCGCCTGGCGGCAAGGAGGCTTTCAAACGCTTGGCTAGGATAAGCTGGCCGGTATTTCATCGTCTTGAATAGCGACTCTAAATATGGATTATCGTTACTGACCGCCGGGCGGCTGAATGATGGTGTCACACCCAATGCTTGCAGGGTAGCCAACAACGTTGCGCCTTTCATCGGGCTGCCGTTGTCCGAATGCAGTACCACCTGGTCCGGCGCGATTTTTTCTCGCATGCAAATATCGCGCATGACGTCGCTGGCCAGTTCACTGCTTTCTGTATCATAAACTTGCCAGCCAATGATTTTGCGGCTAAAAATATCGATGAACAAATACAGGTAAAATAGACTCCCAATACCAGTGTGGGCAGGTAAGTAATATCCCAACTGACCAACTGATTGGGTGCCGTTGCCGATAGCGCACGCGGCTTGTGACGCTGTTTTACTGGTCGTTCCGCTCTGCGCTGCTTGAGCTGATTTTCCGCTCTCAGTACGCGATAGAAAGTTGATTCGGAAGCAATGTATTGTCCGCAGTCGGCTAGCCTGGGAACAATCTGACTGGGCGGAAGCTGACCAAATTCGTCTGAATGAAGGATGATAAAATGCGCACAGTACAAGCCATGCTCAAAGATACTGAAAATTACCCTTTTATCTCCGACATCATTAAAACCCTTGGTATCGGCAGAACAACCTTCTATTGTCACTTCCCGCCAAAATGGTTCTGGACAGTTTAGAACATGACATTATGTGCTTGGCGCATAACGAGGAAATCTTAACATCATGTTGCCTTACCGATATGTAAGGAATATAATGAAAGCTATCTCTTAGTGAAAGAAAAAATTAATTATGTCGACAGCGAAAATTACCAGCAAAGGCCAGATTACTATTCCAATTGAGATCCGCACTTTATTAGATCTCCAGAATGGAGACAAAGTTAATTTTATTGTAGGTGATTGTGGACAAGTCAATTTTATTCCTGTGACCAAAAATGTTACCACTTTAAAAGGTATTATCCCAAAACCAGAAAAAGCAGTAAGTATCGAGGATATGAAGAACACGATTAGAGCCAAAGGCAGCCAGTCTTGAAAGGTTTAGATACAAATGTGTTGGTACGCTATTTGGCGCAGGATGATCCCATACAATCGGCTCAAGCCACTCGATATATTGAAACACATTGTACGAATGACAACCCATGCTTTATAAGCCAGATAGTTTTATGTGAATTGGCGTGGGTATTGGAAAGTAATTATAATCAGAGCCGTGATGACATTGCATCGATGGTCGAAAACATATTACAAGTCAGCCAATTGGAAGTAATGGAGTCAGAAGTAGTTTGGCGAGCACTCAATGATTATCAAAACTCGAATGTGGACTTTCCCGATCATCTATTGGCAAGGATCAATGAAGCGAGGGGTTGCACAGAAACAATGACGTTTGATAAAAAAGCGTCCAAACAACCTGGCTTTCAACTGTTAAGGTGAATCCACCTAGTAGCTTTGTAATAAATACCTGCACTAACGTTCTATAACTCATATGATCCGGTGAGACACCCTGCTCTATGAGTGCATTGATTGAGGATCAAGAACTTGAGAACCATCCGATTTTTAGACCCTTGCATAACCAATTAATATAGTTTTACTTGTTTCATAAACGACCGTTTCTGTAACACTTATTTTTAACAGTTTAAAGTAGATTAAACAGTAACATACTAAGTTAATCATACAAAGTATCCTATACGTGATTAATTTCATATGAAACTTTATATCATTGTGTTATTCAGCACCTCACTAGGCACTATTGTTAGAAATTACCCAGGCTGACTTATTCAAAGTACTAAGCTTCTAAATTTAACTGACTCTTCTTAGCAGAAGATACCATTTTACACATCGCGACGCGGAGTATGATAAGTAGAGTTTCTCAGGTGAATGGGTGATACATAATCATGATCATGAAATTCAAACAAGAGCATAAATAGTTTGACTCGCTTCAATAAAGCACCCCACCGCAAGTAGCGAGGAATTAAACCCGAAAGAGAAATTAAACAGATAGACAACGATCCTGCACACGGTAATTCTAATGTTAATGAACTGGAGGTATCGTCACTACTGATAGAAAGTTATAAGTAAGAACACCTTTCTATAGGATCATTAATGCAACTTGTGTTCAAGTGTTCATTATATATAGTGTGCACACATTTTATATATATAAAATTTTTTTATGATTAGAGGATAACAAATTTGCTCTACGCGCGCTGCACCTATCCCCGCGGCAAGACCTCTGGGAATTGCAAGTTAAACGAAAGGAAATTTTTTATGTTTGTCTGCTAATAAACCCGTTGATTCAGCTTGACTCAAAATCAAAAAAATTAATAAATCAGAAACGACTCATCCATTAAGGCACAGTAACCATAGCAATGATGCTTCCGTAATCGAACTAGTCGTCTCAGCCATACGCTAATTATCGAAAAATTTAATACTATTAATTGAATGTGTTCATATGTTCGTTCGTTCATGTGATAATTCGTGCAATAGTTCATGTGTGCACACTATATATTATGAACATATGAACACACCAACTGTTTATATTAAGGAAAAATAGGAAGTTTTTATAATAAAAATATTTAAATGCTATAGGGTCTAAACAGCGCTTAAATTCGTAAAGTGCGGTACTAAATAAATAAAAATGTATATCGTGTTCATATTATAACGTGTGCACACTTCAACACATGAATACATGAATACATGAATACATGAATACATGAATACATGCACATTATGTCTAGCTTACAGTTTTTTGTGTAATTGTCGGTTTTTGACGGCTATGAAAGAGCATATCAATTGCTTCGGCTAGTAAAACTTGAACAGATGAATTTTCATCTAAAGCAATTTGACGTAATTGCTTTGATACTTCTGGAGAAAAATAACCTCCCACGTGTTTAGTATTTTTACGTGAAGGTCGATCGTGTAGGGAAGGTGCATTACTAGTAGCTCTTGTGCCTGATATTGGTTCGACACGTTCATTAGCAGAACGCCCTTTTAAAGCTGTTGCAAATTTATTGGTCATGTTCTTATGGTCCTTCCATTTAATTTCTCTTCGGGTTTAATTCCTCGCTGCTTGCAGTGGGGTGCTTTATTGATTCATCTTGTTCAATTGTGCACACATGAATGTGTGCAAATTTGCCGTTTCTTTTGCGGCTTTACCATAACACTCAAACTCCTGTGCAGTTAATCCAGTAATCAATGATCGGGCAAAGGCAATACGATTAACAAGCTGAATAGGGCATACTTCCACATTTAACTCTCCGATTGCTTCCATTGCTTCCTCTGCTTCTTGTCCCTGTGGCGCAACGGCATTCATCACAACGAAAATTGGCGTGCCTGTGGTTTGAACAAGCGCAAGAGTATTTGAAATCGCCTCCATATCGAAAATAGCAGGGCGACAAGGAATAAGTACAAGATCAGCCACCTTGGCAGCCTCTAAAGCTGCGCTATCAGAGTGAGGTGCAGTATCAAGAAAAAGTCTTTGTCCTCCGGTTTCTTTCACACGCCGTATTTCATTATGTAAACGGCTAGCATGAGCTGATAGCACTACAGGCAATTCTTTTTCACGGCGATCCGCCCATTTTGTTGCAGAAGCTTGTGGATCGAGATCGATTAGGGCAGTATTTAATCCTGAATTTGAAGATGCAACTGCTAAATGTAAGGCAATGGTTGTTTTCCCTGAGCCTCCTTTTTGACTAATGATAGCAATAGTTTCCATGGTAATCTCACACGTTAGATTGATCACACTGAAATGTGTGCACACATGATATTATGCATGTGTTCTTATATTTTGTAATATATAAATAATATTGATTAGAAATTAATAAATTTGCCCCGCGGTGAATTGCGAGTTAAATAATTTTATTTAAGGGTGAGGAAGGAAGAATAGAATTCACTAAATGGTTATTTAATTTTTTGGCTAAGTGTTTTTGAAACTTCACTTGTACTTGTTTTGTTGTTTTCATATTTGATATTTATCATTAAGCCTGTTTCTGGGATTTGGTCAAAAAAGCTTAGATCATGTTTTATATATTGCAATCCATTTTTTTGATAAAGCACATTCTCTTTTTTATCGATATGAATGACTTCGCCAATGTTATCTTTTGATGGGTCTGCATCAACAGCGTTATATAAATTATATATACCGGGCTTGATGCCTATAGCTTTGCTTACATTGACAGTTTTCCACTCGCCTGTGGAATCATTTTGAGTTAATTTTTGTCCGTTCATAACAAGTAATCTTTTTTTCATAGTGTCAAATGACCTTCACTTTCATGAATAGTTAATCCAGACAACGAAAGTTGTATTTTTCTTTTATTTCTTGGCGTTAATTTTTTTAGATTTAAAATCATTTTGTATTTTAGGTGGGGGACTAAATGCAACTAGAATTGATTTCTAGCAGATTATTAAGCTGTAAAGAATATCGGTTGATGGTATCCCATTCACTGTGCGCTTAAATCGTCTTAAATGTGCCTTAAATTGTTTGAGCAAGGATTATTTTATATAACGAAGCTGTGATTTGTAATATTGTTTTTGATATAAACAGGCTAATGGTATTTTAATTAATTAAGCGGGGTGGATGGTTAGCTTCACCGGGCTTAATTAATATGTTTGTCGACAGTTACGATTAATATATTAATATGAATAAAAGAAGAAAAGAATAAGAAGTTATCCACAGGTTAAATACTATCTAATATCAATTAGTTATAAGGATAATAATGGTTTATCTGTGGGTTAAAACTATAACCTAGTGTTTAAAAGATTGGGAGAAGTTAAATTTTTAAACTTATGTGTGAGTTGGAACTATAACTTTTTAGCTGATGTGTGAGCTGTAACTATATCTTTTTAGTTTAGGTGTGGGTTAGAACTATAACTTTTTAACTTATGTGTGAGCTGAAACTATATCTTTTAGTATCTATGTGAGTTAAAACTATAACTAAGTGTGAGTCAAAACTATATGATATGTGGGTTAAAGCTATAACATATGTGAGTCAAAACTATATGATATGTGGGTTAAAGCTATAACATATGTGAGTCAAAACTATATCATATGTGGGTTAAAGCTATAACATGTATGAGTCAAAATAAGAGTTATGTATAGATTAATTATTCCTATGCTTTTTTGATAATGCGAATGTTTGATTTTTGTGCTATTGTTTTTGTATCGGTGGCACGCTTATTAGAAGCTATTTGTTCGCTAATGAATTGTGGAGCTGCTTTAATTGTGTATTTTACGTCTGAAATAGTACGGCCTGTTTTACGCTCATCTATTTGAAGGCACTGAATAATTCCTTTTTGTTGTAATTCATTAAAAGCAGATAGTATTTTTCTTCTGTTATCAATTTCTCGTGTTTGTTGCAACAAGCCACTTGTTTGTTTTATATCTGAATACATACATGAATATTCAGTTATGGGACTGGCTTGGGTAAAACGGTTTATGAGCCGCTTGTAAATCCATCTAGTTAATTGTTCATTACAACTCATTAAGCGGTCATAGTTAAATTGACGATAGTCAAGATTGTTTATACTGTGGCTAATGAAGAGTGGAAGTCTTGCGATGTGATGTGTATCAGTAGATGCCAAGTATTCATTACGACCCACTGTAACAAGGTCTTGAAGGATGTTTCCATTCCAAATTTCTTTATTGTTTTTTGAAAGAGTGATGTTGCATTTACTCATTACTTCTATAGCATGTTTTATTTGATCAAGATCACGTGTTCGGCCCCTTATTTTAAGTTCTTTTTGTAGCATTCCCAAAGTAAACTTAACCCAGCTTTCTATTTTTTCAGGGTCATGAATCGCATATTGTTGATCACTAAATATCTTCTTTAGAGCCTCTTCTATGAGTTCTTCTGTAACGCCAGGGAAATAAGCTTTATAGCCTCGGTTCTTTTGCTCGATTAATGCGGGCTGAATAGAAACAGAGTATTCGTTGCCGTTTTCCTTATATGTCCATTTATAAGGTTTTGCTAATCCATCAATAGTACGCAGTTTTTCTGCTTGTTTAGTTGTAAAGAAATACTTCGGTATACGTTCCCATAATTCAACAGTATTTGAGACTTGACTTAAATCATTGGTTACAAAATGAGAAAATAAATCAAGCTGCAAACTTTTTATTGGATCTTTTGGTGGTTTCTTCATTGGGGGTCTGTGGGTATTTGATGTATTAGATTGGCTATAAATTATCGGCGAGTTAAGCATGTCTTACTACCTCTTTGACCTAGAAAATAAGTTAAAACTTTAATTCAGAGCTCTATAACAAATAAATATTTATATATCGGTTATTTATTAGTTTTAAATATCTTATATATCTTTTTATTATTTTGCAAAGTTAACTAATTTATCTAGTAAAGTTGATAGATGTGTTCGTTCCTGTATTGTCAGACTATCAAGAGCTTTAGCTGATATATCATTTTGTGTTTCAATTTTTTCATGAAACTGGCCTAAAAGAGTTAGTAATTTATCGTTGGAGTAATGGGGTGGTGGGTTTGTTTTCTTTTTGCTATTTAGAATTTTAGTATCTGGATTGCTTGTAGTCTGAGTAATTTGTTTCTCTTCTGTTTTAATGAATTGGCGTAAAAGTTTGACGGAGCCGCGTGTTATTTCTTGTTCTGAATTATTTAACCATTCAATTACAATTTCAGGAGCTTCTTTAAACGCATTAACAAGGCTATTTATTACTATTACATCTTGCGTTCTCCCGGCATTAAATATAGTTGCAATTGTTTTTGGTAAATTTAGGAGTGTGTAGTGTTGTGATACAAATCCGGGAGATTTACCAATCATCTTCGAAATTTCTACATTTTTAAATCCTTTGGAATATTGATAACCAATAAAATCAGCAATTTCTCTTGGTGTTAAAGCATCTCGTTGTAGGTTTTCAATCATTTGATCAACTTTAGAGTAATCGGTGTCTATAAAAGCCGGGATTGTTTTTTTCTTGGCGAGTATAGATGCTCGAAAGCGTCTGGCGCCGTGATTTATAATAAAGCGGCCTTCTATTTGGGGGTGAGGATGTACTGAAATTGGGGTTTTCACACCACGAAGACGGATAGTGTCTGAAAGTTCTTGTAAGGTCACGGGATCAAATTCAGTACGTGGCTGGTTAGGATCTTCATCAATCAAGCTTAAATCAAGCTCTAATGAACTTACCTTAATAAGGCTATTTTTAGTGCTGTAATTCATTATCTTTTGGTATTTTTTCTAGAATTTATAAGGATAAAATTATCAATACAGATTTATTACTTTATAAACCGGAAGCACCTAAATTAATTCTTTGCTATATCAGTTATTCTCTCCTAGAAAACATAAAGATATCATTGTATCTTTATGGATATATAAGTTAAAGTTAAATGTAATACAAAAAATTATTGAATCAATATTCAAAAGCTGATTCTTTAACAGGATAAACATTAACCCATATGGCGAGTACTAACCGAATCAAGTCAAACGCAGGGAGAAAGTAAGCTTGTACAACCAGATATTTTTAACAAATGTAATACGAGTACTGGATGAGTTAAACATGACAAAAATAGAGTTGGCTGAAAAAGCTAATATCTCACTATCTTTTTTGTCTGACCTGACAAAAGATAGGGCCAACCCGTCATTAAGAATTATGGAGGCTATTGCAAATGCTCTGGAAACACCACTTCCTATCCTTTTAGAGCAAACAAATCTTTCTGAAGCAGAAATGAAAGAACTTATGAGCGTGACACCAAAATCAAACTTACCAGAAGGGCTATTACACGTGTGTGGGACACTCACGAAGTTTCAAGCTTATCAGGTTCGAATTTGGGACACGGAAAATAAAAAGCAGGTATTAACCCGTAAAAAAAGAAAAGTAAAATAGTAGTTGCATTAATTAGTATCTCGTTATATTGTTAATTAAGTTTAACGAATAAACGGGATATATCCATGTTAGATTCTGAAGATAGTTGCGCGACGCTGAAAGACAGAGCCAAGCGAAAGCTGGATCGAGACATGGGACCATTACTAATCAATGCGCTGAATGATCCCCAAACGGTTGAACTAATGGTCAACGCCGATGGCCGCGTCTGGCTTGAAAAACTGGGTGAGACAATGGCGTGTATCGGTGATCTGCGGCCAGCCCAGGCCGAAGCCATTATCAAAACAGTCGCCGGATACCACAGCAAAGAAGTCACCAAGCTAAAACCCATTATTGAAGGCGAGTTTCCACTCGATGGTTCTCGTTTCGCCGGACAACTTCCCCCCATAGTGTCATCCCCAACATTCGCTATCCGCAAAAAAGCGGTTGCGATATTCACGCTAGAACAATACGTTGAGCAAAGAATGATGACGGTTAAGCAATGCCAGAAAATCAAATCTGCCGTTGCAGAACATCGCAACATCCTTGTTGTGGGTGGCACCGGCTCCGGTAAAACCACACTGGTTAATGCAATCATCAATGAAATGGTCAACCATGATCCGTCTGAGCGGATTTTCATCATTGAAGATACCGGGGAGATTCAATGTGCTGCAGAGAATTTTGTGCAATACCACACGTCATTAGATGTTTCGATGACCCAACTACTCAAAACCACCTTGCGTATGCGTCCAGATCGAATACTGGTAGGGGAGGTGAGGGGTGAGGAAGCACTGGATTTACTCGATGCCTGGAATACAGGCCATGAAGGTGGAGCGGCCACACTACACGCCAATGATGCACTTTCAGGACTAACAAGATTAAATTCATTAATTACACGTAACAAATCAGCACCGGCGGATATTGATGCACTAATCGGAGAAGTTGTGCATTTGGTCGTGCATATATTGCGCACACCAACGGGACGTCGTATTCAGGAAATCATAGAAGTTGATGGTCACAGGCGGGGTAGTTTCCGCATCAAAAAATTCTAAATCAAAAAAGAGGTATTCAATGAAATATGCAATGGCACTGGAAGACTCGAAAGCTTCTGTTCTCAAAAACTCATTAATCCTATTAATTCTGTTTCTATTATTTGTTCCGGAGCTAGCGCTTGCATCAGTGGGTGGCGGCGGTGCATTACCGTATGAAACTTGGCTGGTGAGTTTGAGAAACTCAGTTACTGGCCCCGTTGCTTTTACGCTCTCCATTGTCGGCATTGTTGTTGCCGGTGGTATTTTGATCTTTGGTGGCGAACTAAACGCATTTTTCAGAACATTGATTTTTATTGTTCTGGTCATGGCGCTATTGATCGGCGCACAAAACATCATGACCAATCTGTTTGGTGGTGCTGTCATTTCATCTGGCGGCGAGGTATTACAACTCACGCCAGAATCGACTGACGAATTGATTACGCCAGAAAGTAACACAAATGAGGGCAGGGGATAGCTATGTCCTTGCGCTTAACGCAGATCAGGCAATCCGCGAATCGCCCCAATCTTTTTATGGGCGGTGATAGGGAACTTGTCATGTTCTCCGGATTGTTGGCTTTTGCGTTGATATTCAGTGCATTTGAATTCAAGGCATTTGTATTTGGAACTACCTTATGGGTTTTTGCCTTATTTGCATTGCGCCTGATGGCAAAGAATGACCCGTTGTTACGCAAGGTGTATTTGCGGCACCGTAAATACAGAACCTATTATCCGGCACGTAGTACGCCTTTCTACGAAAACACAAGTACACAAGGGAAACAATACCGATGATAGAGAGCGTAATTTTCTTTTTCTCCGGCAGCGGGATGGTGATGCTATTCATTTTGTTTATGCGTATTAACGTAGTCGGGAGCAAATCAAAATTAGTTAAGCACCGCTCTAAAGAACCCGGTTTTGTTGACCTGCTTATTTATGCGTCTGTAGTTGATGATGGTGTGATTGTCGGCAAAGATGGGTCGCTCATGGCGGCGTGGGCCTATCAGGGCGTAGACTCGAATAGCAGCACGGAAGCTGAACGCGACCAAGTATCCTTACAAATTAACCATGCTTTATCACGTATGGGTTCCGGTTGGATGATCCATATTGATGCTGTTCGTAAACCCGCCCCCGGTTATTCCACCAAAGATGATTCGCATTTCCCGGATCCTGTCTCAGCAGCCATTGATGAAGAGCGGCGTGAATTTTTTGAGCGTGTGGGCACGTTATATGAAAGTAATTATGTGATAACAGCCACCTATTTACCGCCGCTACTGGCACAACAGAAGTTTGTTGAACTGATGTTTGATGACGAGGGTGTGCCGGTTGATTCCAAAACCAGAACAATAGCTTTGCTTAACCATTTTAAGCGCGAATGCGCGAATATTGAATCCCACTTATCCAGTGTTTTCAGAATGAAGCGGTTGAAAGGTAAAATAATAACCAAAGAAGATAATTCGTCTGTTAACTATGATGCTTTTCTACGCTGGATACAATTTTGCATCAGTGGCCTTGATCATCCAGTGATTCTACCCAAAAATCCAATTTATCTGGATGCGCTATTAAGTGGTCAGGAGTTTTGGGGTGGGGTAGTACCTAAAATCGGACAGAATTTCATACAAGTCGTGTCCATTGAGGGTTTTCCGCTTGCATCTTCGCCAGGGCTAATTAACTCGCTAGCTGATTTGCCTTGTCTATACCGTTGGTCAACGCGCTTCATTTTCATGGATACACACGAGGCGGTCGGCCACCTGGAGAAGTTCAGTAAAAAATGGAAACAAAAGATTCGCAGCTTCTTTGACCAAGTATTTAATTCGCATAGCAGTAATGTCGATCAAAACGCCATAAATATGGTGAGTGACGCACAAGCTGCAATTGCTGAGACGAATAGCGGTGAAGTGGCACAAGGTTACTATACCAGTGTGGTTGTGTTGATGAGTGAGAGCCGAGGGGATTTAGAGGCGTCCGCACGACAAGTGGCCAAAGCAATTAATCATTTGGGATTTACTGCTCGAATTGAAACAATCAACACGATAGATGCGTACTTGGGCAGTTTGCCTGGACATGGTGTTGAGAATGTACGCCGCCCGCTATTAAACACAATGAATCTGGCTGATTTGATGCCGAGCAATACAGTATGGCCGGGAAAGAATGAAGCGCCTTGTCCGATGTATCCGCCCATGGCTCCGCCACTCATGCACTGTACTACCCAAGGGGCTACGCCGTTTCGGCTAAACCTGCATGTGCGAGATTTGGGTCATACCTTCATGTTTGGCCCAACCGGTGCGGGTAAATCAACGCATTTGGCACTAATAGCTGCGCAACTGCGGCGCTACGAGGGCATGTCCATCTATTGTTTTGATAAGGGCATGTCAATGTATCCGCTGACCAAAGCAGTTGGCGGGAAGCATTTTTCCGTTGCCGCAGATGATGATTCTCTGGCGTTTTGCCCCCTTCAATTTCTGGAAACAAAAGGTGATCGTGCTTGGGCGCTGGAATGGATTAGCACCATCATCGAACTGAACAACAGTACGATCACACCAGCGCAACGTAATGAAATCAGTAACGCCATCACCAGCATGCACAGAAGTGGTGCAAAAACCTTATCTGAGTTTGTGGTAACGATACAGGATGATTCCATCCGCGATGTACTGGCGCAGTACACGATTGACGGCATGATGGGTCATTTGCTGGATGCAGAAAATGACGGTTTGACCCTGTCGTCATTCACAACGTTCGAGATCGAGGAACTAATGAACCTGGGTCAGAAATATGCATTGCCAACCCTTTTGTATCTGTTTAGACGCATTGAACGTGACTTACACGGCCAACCGGCGGCAATCATACTGGATGAAGCTTGGCTTATGTTGGGTCATGCCGCGTTCCGTGAAAAAATCCGTGAATGGCTAAAAGTCATGCGTAAAGCGAATTGTTTCGTGTTGATGGCAACGCAAAGTTTATCCGATGCAGCCAACAGCGGCATTCTAGATGTGATTGTCGAATCCACCGCAACGAAGATATTCCTACCGAACGTACACGCGCGTGATCAGGATACTGCGGCGTTATATCGACGCATGGGACTGAATACCCGCCAGATTGGAATCATCGCATCGGCGGTTGCCAAGCGCCAATATTATTATGTATCAGAAGATGGCAGAAGGCTCTACGACTTGGCATTAGGCAAACTAGCTTTAGCATTTGTCGGCTCATCAGATAAAGAATCAATTGCCACAATCAAGCAGTTGGTCGCAAAACATGGCGACAAATGGGTCAAGGAATGGCTGGATATTAAAGGACTGAAATTAAATAATGAGGCCATGTCATGAAGTCAATACAAGCACTACTCAATCTTAATCCCAAAAATGCACGATTAGCTGATGAATTCATAGAGGGTGGCCGCCGCGAAGGGGAAAATGAGAATCCTTATTTATCAGGGCGGCGCTCGTGGAATGATCACATGGAATCTGTGGCTGCATCGCGCAATATGTGGCAGATACTGGCAATACTTTCACTGATGATCACACTGGCAGCCGTTGGGGGGATTATCCATATCGGCAGCCAGTCGAAGTTCATTCCCTACGTGGTACAAATTGATCACCTGGGGGAGGCGATAGCCGTGTCACGGGCAGACATGGCGGCACCGGCTGATCCTCGGGTTATTCACGCATCGGTCGCTTCGTTTATTAATGACTTGCGGATGGTAACACCTGATATTGCCCTACAGCGCCGCGCAATTTTTCGGGCATACGCCATGCTCTCATCGGATGATCCGGCAACCGCCAAAACCAACGTTTGGCTAAACGGTACCGATACGAGCAGCCCATTCAAACGCGCCGCGAATGAGACAGTGAATATTGAGATTGTCTCGGTTATTCCGCAAAGCCCTGAAACTTGGCAGGTGATCTGGCGAGAATTAGTTTATGACCGTCAAGGGCATCCCAAAGAACCCCCCTTCATAATGCGCGCGCTTTTGACTATCTATAGCATTGATTCAACTGCAAATACAACTGAGGAACAAATTCGTAATAACCCGCTCGGCATTTATGTGCGGGATTATTCTTGGGCAAAGCAAATATAAAAAGGAATGATAATGAAATACGCTCGATATGCACTTATTACTCTCTATATTAGTTTGCTTCCTTCTGTTGTTTTAGCGGTAGGCAGTAATTTTCCTGATTCCTATTTTGCAAAAGACAATCCTCAATTAACACCACAGGAAAGAGCTTCAATTGAAATAGCCAAGAAATGGCAACAATCCAGCGCCACGGGAATCAAGCCGGTCGCTGGACCCGATGGCACCATCCGGTTTTTGTTTGGTGCGCAACAACCCAGCATTGTCTGCGCGGTGTTGCAGGTTTGCGATATTCAATTACAACCCGGCGAACAAGTGAATTCTATTCACTTGGGTGATCAAGTGCGTTGGCAAGTCGAACCGGCAATAACAGGCCGTGCCGCGCTCGAAGTACAACATTTGATTGTGAAACCCCTTGATGTCGGGCTGGAAACCTCACTGGTTGTGACTACCGACCGGCGTACTTATCATATGCGGCTCAGATCCCATCGGCAGGAATTTATGCCGCGCGTTGCCTTTATTTATCCCGAAGATGCACAGGCAAAATGGGATGCCGTCAAAATGAGAGAGAACCACGCAATGGAGATTAAATCATCTCGAACAATACCCTCGACGGGAGAGTATTTAGGCGATCTGGATTTTTTGTATAGCGTGTCTGGATCCGCAGCCTGGAAGCCACTGCGCGTCTATAACGATGGCAAGAAAACAATTATTCAGATGCCGACAACCTTTTCGCAAAAAGAAGCGCCGGTTTTGATGGTGGTGCGTAAAGAAGGTGGCTTGTTCTCACAAGACACAGAGGTAATGGTTAATTACCGCTTGCAGCATGACCGGTACATTGTGGATGCGGTTTTTGATAAAGCGTATCTGATTGCGGGTGTAGGCAGCGATCAAAGCCGGGTTACGATCACCAAAACACAAGGAAATTAATATGTTCCGGTTATCAATGCTTGTTTTGATATTCATTCTGACTGGTTGTGCAACAACACAATTTGGCAATTTTGTGGCGCATAACGATGAGGCTCACAACAAAAGTATAGCCAGTGATGTGACAGGGCAACTAATACAGCTTTATCCACCGGCCAGCACGCAATTTAATATGCAACATCCAACGGTAGATTCATTGGGTGATGCTTTAGTAGATAATTTGCGAGCTGGCGGCTATGCCATCCATGAACATAAAAAATCAAACCTTAACAAGTCAACGGATACACCTACATCGGATGGTATGACGCTTGGATATGTTTTTGACCAAATGGACGGCTTATACCGTCTCACAGTCTTTGTTGATCAGCATGTTCTAACTCGCGCGTATATTTTCAATGAGAGCACAATAAACCCGGCAGGTTACTGGGTTCGTAAGGAGTAAGTTATGAGTATGTCTGCTGACGCATCTCCTGAAACCATATCGTCATCTGGCGTGCGCCGGGTCAACAACCTTCCGATTTATATTGTTGTCGGTATCATGCTGGTTTTTTTATTAATCATGATGGTTGTGGCAATAAATCGCTCAGAACCACAAGACTCAAGCAATGCCGAAGAAAGCAAAAAAGCTGGATCAAGCAATATGCTGGCCGCGTTTATCACGGGCGAATACAAGGATGGCTTCATTGAACCTGAAAGACCGGCACCCACAGAACCTGCGCTGGACTTGCCGCCAGAAATCATGATTGCACGCCCCAGTAATCTTGATTTACCGCCATTACCACCAGTGAACAGTCTCGAAAGAGATCCCGCTTCAGAGCATATTCGTATGATGAAGTTGCAACTATTTGAGCAAGCGGTAAAAGCAAAAACCAATGTGGCTATGGAAGCACCAAGAAGTGCTGGTGCTGGCTCATCTTCACCTCCATCCGCCAACTATGCTCCTTCTGGCGTAACACCCAGCAGGAAAGAAGCATTGGCACGAATAGCAGCAGTCAGACAACAAGTCGATGCACAAGCAAAAGATGATCCTGCTGCTGCCTATCTTGCGCGATTACAACAAATCAAGGACAGTGGGCTTATCGGTGGCCGCGATGGTCTGGATGATTCAGCGCCAGAATTAATTGATGCGGATTCAAAAAGACCTGATAACAATTATGCAAACTTTGATGCAACAGGGCAGGGGAGTCGTTGGAAACTGGACAGCAAGCCAGCAGCACCCGAAACACCGTATAGCCTACTGAACGGATTTGTAATACCGGCTGTGCTTATCTCCGGTATTAATTCAGAACTGCCCGGCCAAATCATGGCGCAAGTCAGTCAGGACATTTATGACACACCCGTAGGCCGTTGGCGCTTGATACCTCAAGGCGCTCGTCTGGTCGGGAGTTATTCCAGTGATGTTGCCTATGGTCAATCGCGTGTATTGGTTGCATGGCAACGGATTATTTTTCCTGACGGCAAGACAATGGATATTGGTGCGATGCCGGGAGCTGATGGTATCGGTCAAGCGGGATTCAAAGATCAAGTCAATAATCATTATTTGCGAATATTCGGATCGGCATTATTGATGTCAGCCGTGATAGCAGGAGCCACGTACAGCCAGCGTGATGCTGGGGGAGGGGGCGTATTCGGGCGGCAAAATGCCGGTAGCATATTGAGTCAGTCGCTAGGCCAGCAACTTGGGCAAGCGACCACGCGGCTAATGATGAAAAATCTGAATATTGCGCCAACACTAGAGATACGCCCAGGTTTTAGATTCAATGTCATTGTTACCAAAGACATGGTCTTTTCTAAACCGTATCAATCATTTGATTATTAACGAAAGGAGTGATCTAACATGATAAACAGTAAAAATCTAACCGCCCTGTGGATAGCAATCCTGCTCGTAATCTGGAGTGCCGGTCATTCATCAAACATTAGAGCAGGGGGTATGGCTGTTATTGATATGGCGAATATAAAACAGACTTCGATTACCGCTTATGAAAATGTAGAGATGCGACTCAAACAGATTGATCAGTATCGGACGCAATTGCAGCAATATGAAAACATGCTCCGCAACACGGTAGCGCCAGCAGCTTATGTCTGGGCAAAAGCGGAATATACGATGAATCGATTAGTTCAAGCGTCCAATACACTTAAATATTATCAAGACCAGGGCGGCGTAGAGAACTATTTAAACAGGTACCGAAACGCCAGTTATTACAGTGGTTCTCCTTGTTTTAATTTGGGCGGTAACTGCACAGATACAGCCTGGGATTTGATAAAACAAGGGCAGAACACCAGCACAAACGCGCAAAAAAGCGCCAATGATGCGTCATTACGGGGCTTGGAAATACATCAAGATGGGGCGCCCCTCGATGCCGCGCATTTACAATTACTGCAATCACGGGCAGAAACAGCAGGAGGGCAGCTGGAGGCGATTCAGTACGCCAATCAACTGGCTGCTTACCAGTCAAACCAACTTTTACAATTGCGAACCATGATGATTGCACAATTTAACGCAGAGAATGCCAAAAATCAGGCGCTTGTAGACAAAGAAGCGATAAATCAAGCTGCACATCAGGCCGCAACCAAACGGCTTAGTCCGGTTAACTTTCCAGCGGCAAAAATCTGGAATGTCAGAGACGCATTTTAACTTAAACCAAAGGACACAATTATGAAAACCAATCAAACAATCATTATTGCGATGACTGCGGTATTACTTCTAACCTTGGCTGGATGTCAGGAATCCAAGGGATATTTGGAGCTTAAAGAGCCAATGAAGCCCGTGAGTGAAATGACTCCTGCTATGAATTGGACTGTGAATGGCCCAGTTGATGCATCAGGTAATCCTATCGTACTTGAATGAGTAGAGTAACAATTCAAAATCGAATTGATTAGAGGATCAAGCCTGTGAATAAATCAAATCTATGTCTTTTGTTTAGTGCCTTGGGTCTGATGCTGCTCTCAACTGCTGCATTTGCTGAGTTGGCCTATATTGATCCAGTAACCAATCAAAGTATATTTGATCAGGTTGCGCAAAAGTTTTTAATTAAAGCCAAAGGCTGGCACGCCATTTTAGAGGGCGCAGCGATACGTTTGTTTTGGACGCTGGTGTTAATTTCCATGGTGTGGACGTTTGGCATGATGGCATTACGCAAAGCGGACATTGGTGATTTTTTTGCTGAATTCACCCGTTTCATCATATTCACAGGTTTTTTCTTCTGGTTATTAACCAACGCTGTATCAGGACAAAACATTGCCGGATCAATTATCGAATCCATGCAGATGTTGGGCAATAAGGCTTCGGGAGGGACTGGTACGGGTCACGGTAATATTATGAATATAGCCTTCCAGATATGGGAAAAATTCCTCCAGAATGCATCTGTCTGGAACCCCATTGACAGCCTTATTGCCTTCGTCCTTTCACTCATTATTGTAATCATTCTGACGGTCGTCGCAGTCAACATGTTATTGCTGCTGATTTCGTCATGGGTGCTTCTATATGCGGGTATTTTCTTTTTGGGTTTCGGCGGGGCGCGTTGGACAACTGATTTTGCGATCAATTATTACAAGACAGTATTAGGCATTGGTATCCAGCTGCTGGCCATGACGTTGATTGTTGGGATTGGTGGCGATTTTCTGACCAATTATTATGGAAAAATGAGTAAAACCATCATGAACTTTGAAGAATTGGGAGTCATGTTAATTTTTGCTGTTGCCTTTTATTTCCTGGTTTCAAAGCTACCGCCCATGCTGGCCGGAATTATTACGGGTAGCAGTATTAATGCAGGAGGGGTCGGAAACTATAGCGGTGGTCAGGTAGTGGGTGCTGCAGCAGCCACGATGGCTGTTGCCAGTATGGGCGCGACTTATTTAGCGGAAGGCGCGCGTCAAATGGCTGCTGCTTCATCAACTGCTGCCGATGCGGCAAAGTCTATCAATACATCCGGCGGAACACCATTTGCTACACCGAATTCGGATGGAAGCGCACAAACTGTATCCCATGATCCGTGGGAGGTGCCTGATGATCATCTTACAAGGAAACCAAAGTGATGAATAAATTTAATGAGGAGGCTGTTATGGTTAACAAATCAATTCTTTCTGCCATCGTGCTGGTATTTATACTTGGTGGCTGTGCCAGTATGAGCGAATCACAGCAAAGCACAGCAAAAGGCACGGCAATGGGTACTGGCGCGGGTGCTGCGGTTGGTGCCATTATCGGTGCCATAGCAGGAGACCCGGCTCTTGGTGCAGGAATTGGTGCGGGTGTCGGCGCAGTGGGTGGCTATATCTGGTCTAATCGGATGGAAGAACAAAAAAAAAAAATGGAAGCGGCTACTGAAGGCACAAAAGTTTCTGTTACTCAAACAGCCGACAACCAATTAAAACTCAATGTTCCCAGCGATATTTCTTTTGATACCGGGCAATCCACCATAAAACCTGAAATGCTTCCGGTACTCAATAGCCTGGCCGCAGGACTTAAGAGTAATTCAAACTCCCAGGCGACTATTATTGGTTATACCGATGATACCGGCAATGATTCCATTAATAACCCCTTATCGGTAAACCGTGCTGCCAGCACACGTGCGTATCTGGTTAGTCAGGGTATTGCATTCAATCGTATCAGTATTGATGGCCGGGGTGCATCAGAACCGGTGGCAGCCAACACTTCTCCTGAAAATAGAGCAAAAAATCGTCGTGTAGAGATTTTCGTGAAAGAGCCGCAACCACAACAACAGCGACAACAAGAACTGCCGCAGCACCAAGATCAGCAACAATATATTCAACAACCGGCCTATTAATCCATAATGGATTTGCCACCCGATCAGCAAGAAAGAATCGTTTGCTCAATCACGGCGGCCATAAAGTATGAAATACCGGCCAATATACTTTTGGCCGTTGCGGAAAAAGAAGGGGGAAAACCGGGGCAATGGGTGAGTAACCGCAATGGAACGCATGATGTGGGTTCAATGCAATTCAATACGGCCTACCTGGGCGATTTAGCCCGATACGGGATCACATCCAATGATGTCGCACAACCCGGTTGCTATCCCTATGATCTAGCAGCTTGGCGAATACGTCTGCATATCAAGCAAGATAAAGGCGATTTGTGGACAAAAGCGGCCAATTATCATTCGCGTACTCCAAAAGTTAATGCAAAGTATCGGGCTGACTTGATGGCTAAAGCCGCTAAATGGGCGGATTGGCTGGAAAATCGTTTCATGACAGCGGACAACCAGAAAAAATAAGTTACTAACAAATTCCGTGGATAGAGCTGTGAATAACCGGCCTATGTCACGCAACGATAATGTTATTTAGCCGTGCCTAAATGACAGGCAAAATCCTATGAATCCTTTGTGGGAATAGACCAGGAATGAAACAGAGAATGATCGTAATGAATGGGTTTCGAATTTTGCAAAGCCACAATGGTCAGGGATGGGAAACTGTGGGCACAATAAAGAAGGTTGAAAAGGGTATTGTGGCGGGTGTTTATAACCTATTTTTGTCAAAAGTAGCTGAAGCAAACAATACCGTTTATGAAGGAATCATTCTTTATATAGATAAAGAAAAAGAAATTGTTTTTCAAAAGGTAGATAAAGAATTTATCACACACAAACTGAAACCATTTAAAACTAAACCAACCATTGGCAAGAATGTTTCTATTCGGTACGACAATAACCAATTAAATCTAACCTTAGAAAATCATTGCCTATAGATTTCTTACAGGAGTAAGTGACATGAATAAGACAAAAAATGGGATAAATGGGATGTCGGTGGAAGACCTGAAGATCATGGACGAGATCATAGATGCGAAGCTTCAGGACGCTGAGATACCGGGCTTTCAAGCTGAATTTGATCCAATGGAAGCTGAAAGGATTGGGGCCTTTGAGGAAGATGCTCTGAGCGAACAAGATGCACTGGATAGCGTGATAGATCAACAAGCATAGGGGTTAATGCGTGATGGAAAAAATCAAAAAGACTTTTCATGAGCAAATAGCCGAAAATTTGATTGAGCAACTAAAGAAAGGTACCGCACCTTGGCAAAAGCCGTGGCAGCCAGGAGATCCACTTCTAACATTACCGAATAACCCAACAACGGGTAAAAACTACAAGGGCATTAATGTGTTGCAATTGATGAGTCAGGGGCGCACTGACCCGCGCTGGCTGACGTACAAACAGGCAGTAAACTTTGGCGCACAGGTTCGTAAAGGTGAAAAAAGCACACTGGTGCAACATTGGAAATTTGCGGATGAGCGCATCAAAAAAGATGACAACGGTAATCCTGTTTTGGATAGCGAGGGTAAGCAAATTAAAGAACAGGTAAAACTTGAGCGTCCGAGAGTGTTTTATGCATCCGTATTCAATGCTGAACAGATTGATAACTTACCCAAGCTTGATATTAAAGCCCCGGATTGGGAGCCGCTGGATCGTGCCGAACAAATATTGCAACAATCCAATGCCGTCATCCATCATGGTGAAAATGACCGCGCATTTTACCGGCCATCAACGGACAGCATTCATTTGCCGCATAAGCACCAGTTTTCAGCACCGGAACACTATTACGCAACGGCGCTACATGAATTGGGACATTGGAGTGGATCAGAGACACGTCTGAATCGTGATCTCTCACATCCATTCGGTAGTGAAGGTTATGCAAAAGAAGAATTGCGCGCTGAGATTGCCAGTATGTTGCTAGGGGGAGAATTGGGCATTGGTCATGATCCAGAACAACATGCTGCTTATGTGAGTTCATGGATCAAGGTATTGGAAGAAGACCCGAAAGAGATCTTTAGAGCGGCGGCCGATGCTGAAAAAATCAAGGATTTTGTACTATCATTCTCACAGCAACAGGAAATTGTTGATCAGGAGGAAATCACGATGGATCAGACCAGTCAGCAGAATAATGATGCAGGCTCACGTAAATACCTATTTGTTCCTTATGCAGAAAAAGATCTGGCGAAAGCTGCCGGTGCTTGCTGGGATAACACGGCCAAAGCCTGGTATGTAGGGCCAGAAGCGGATATTCGCACCTTGCAGCGTTGGCTGCCTGAGAATGTTTCCGGACAGCAGGATCCCGCTATGTCGCCTGAAGCTGAATTTGCCGACTTACTGCGCTCTCACGGTTGCGTTATTGACGACAATCATCCGCTACTGGATGGCAGCAAACACAGGGTCAAGGTTATCGGTGACAAGCCCGGTGAAAAATCCGGGTTTTATGTGGCACATCTGGATGGGCATCCTGCCGGATATTTCAAGAATAATCGGTCAGGGCTTGAGACACGCTGGAAGGCCAAAGGATATTCCTTAACTGACGAGCAAAAAACGGTGCTTGTGACAAAGGCCGCCATCAAGCAGCAAAGTAGAAAAACCGAGCAACACGAGCAGCAATTGAAAGTTGCGGAAGCTATCAAGGAATTACTGGCAATCGCACCACTTGCGGATTCTGAACATCCTTACCTATTGGATAAGAATGCACGGCCAGGTGATTTGAGAATCGTACCTGAGAATGCAGATGCTTTGCCCGCTGATTCTATGATTAAAATTGGTAAAGACTGGAAGGAAGCCAAGGCATTACGTGAAGAAAACCCAGCCAGCATCGTTTTAACAGCCGGTGATTTGTTGCTACCGGCAGAAGACATCAATGGGCAAACCTGGACAGTGCAAACGATACAACCGGGTGGGGCCAAGTTTTTTGCAACAGGTAGCAAAAAAGAAAGCAATTTTCATGTGGTTGATAGTGAACATCGGGGGTTGGCTGCACTCGATGCTGTGACGGCGATTGTGATCGCAGAAGGTTACGCGACCGCAGATACCTTATCGCAAGCCTTAAGTTGTCCGGTTGTGGCTGCATTTGATTCGGGCAATCTGCTTAAAGTCGCTCAAGTTTTGCAAAATAAATACCCGCAGAAACCTATTGTTATCGCCGGTGATGATGATTTAACACAGGAATCAATAAATGGCAAAAATCCAGGTAAGGAAAAAGCAATGGAAGCCGCCCAGCTGGTGAATGGCGCTGTAGTTCTTCCCATTTTTGCACCCGGTGAGCAAATGTCACAACAATTAAGTGACTTTAATGATCTGGCCAATAAAAGCGTGCTCGGTATTGAGGCAGTCAAACGTCAGGTCGGATCGGTTGTTGAAAAAGCATCTCAGCAGGCTAAACAGGACAGCTTATTGAAGTTACAAGCCCCTATTGAACCTAAACAGCAGGAAATCAAGCAAAAACGAGCACTGATCAGGTAATAACATAAAGAGGTGACGTTATGCGCGATACTATGTTGAAAATTCCAGGAAATCCACCCAATCCTGATGAAGGGGATCTTTATGAAAAAATTGAGACTCGTCCCGGCACTACCGAAAAGCAAAAAGAAGCAGGGCGAGGCGCCTATACAGAACTGCTCGAAGCTCATGCTCGATGGGCAGGTGGCACCTTACTGGGTTCTGATTTCCCAAAAGATTTCCGAGAAAAAGGAGGAACCACCTTCCTGAATCAGCCCATCAAGTCAGGCCATGATCTGGCAATAATGGCGCAAATATTACGCGATCCGCGTTATGAGACACTGAGAATCTTCTATACCCGTATGAATCGCATTATTCATCATACTGCTGTGAGTTCCAGATTGCCGGGTGCAGTCTATTTGGAAAAGATTGGACATGCCAATCATGATCTGGGTGTTTTGGTAGAAAAGACTAGGCGACATGTTAAAGCAGATGGTTACTGGTTATTGCATAATCATCCATCGGGTAATGCTACGCCATCGAGTCAGGATGTCAGGCTCACAGAAAGAATTGCATCAACTGTTCCGAGTCTCGAAGGCCATGTGGTTATTAATACCAGTCAATACAGTGTCATTGATAAAGACGGTCATGTCGATTTTGTGGATTGGATGGGCGATCAGGCAGGAGGTTATCAGAATAGTCATTATAAAAGTCATGAACTGCTCCTGGAGAAAATAGCCTCACCGGAGGATCTGGCAAAGATAGGCCATGCTTTAAAAAAGCGAGACCAGTTTTTTAACTTGATAGGCATCAGTGCAACAGGTTATGTATTATCGTTAAGTGAGTTACCCCTATCTGTACTGAATCGCCCTCAAAATCTGCTTCTGGCGCGACTACAAAATTTTGCACGCAATTCTGGCGTCAATACCGTATTCGCCATCACGAATGCCAATGATTATAGGCACCCGGTATTATCTAAAGCCTGTGAAGTTGGCATACTAAAAGATGTGCTAACCGTAGAGAGCTCTGATTATCGTTCATTGCGAGAAGAAGGGTTATTTGCGTCAATGCCCGGTGAAATAAGCGCCATTTTTAGGAAACCGAGAGCCTTTGTGAAGGAAGATGGCGGATTGGGCAAATACACAAGGGGCAGAGGACGCAGTAGGTAGCGGGCGGGATAGTTATGTGTGGCGGTATTGAGTACCAGGATCAGAAGATTTATTTCCCGCAACCGGATGCACGCTTGCCTGTGCGGCTACGAGATGGCCATGTTACCTGGATAGCGTGGGGCAGGCGCAAGGATGAAGCCATCGGTAAATTTCCGAATGGTGGCTGGGCACGACTGAATTCCATCAAAAGCGGAAAATGGAAGCCCTGGCACCCAAGACCGGTTTTAATTGCCGCTGGCCAGTTCATGGAAAAAGACAATAACAACCAGTCTCACTGGATAGAACTGGATAAGCGGATGGTGATTCAGGGATTATTGGCAGAAAGAGACAAAGAAACTCGGGTTTATGTGGTAACTATCGACGCACCACCTGAATATGCCTGGATACATGACCGTTGGCCGAGATTGGTTCGACTGAAGGATCACTAATTACTCATATTTTGTTTGATCTGGTTGATGAGATAATTGTAGACATTAATCAATCCTACCGTATGATTTTATTCAGAAACTTTCTCCAGAGAATTGTCCTCCCTTGAAGATTCCCCGGATTCCTCCAATCTAAACGCATTCAATCGTATTATTTCTTTTTTTCAGTTTGTTTAGGTTTTGCTGATTTAGCTGCATTGGTTTTCTTAACAGAGGCCGCAGCATCAGATAAGGTTTTACCTGGTTTGAATTTAACGACCTTCTTGGCAGGAATTGTCATGGTTACACCAGTCGCTGGATTGCGGCCTTCACGACCTGCGCGTTCTGTCACTGAAAAAGTACCAAAACCCACTAACTGAACATCGTTGCCGCTTGCTATGGTTTGTTGAATAACTTCAAGCAATTCGTTCAGCATGGCAGTTGTTTGGGCTTTGGTGGTTTTAGAACGAGTTGCAATGGCGTCAATCAGTTCAGTCTTGTTCATGGGGATGCCCTATTAGTGGTTTAAGAAGTGGATGGTAATCTAGCAGGGTATAATGTGAAAAATCAATAACTTTTAAGAATTATATGTATTTTTCTCCTGAAAGCTTATTTTTTTCCTAAATATAAGACAGAGTAGGATTTAAAACCTCAATGAATTGTTTTTAGGATCGCTATATGCATTGTATTTCCTATATAAGGGACTTGTGCACATTCGTTCGTAAATACACTCTATGTAATGCGGCATACAGCACAAGGAATGTCAAATAAAGAAATTCAACGCTGCCTGAAGCGTTATATAGTTCGTGAGCTATATGGGGTTCTTCCAAAGGACCCCTCAACCTGCACGGGGAGTTCGACTTCGCGGATAAGCGAATAATCGATTCGATGGGTTTGACACCTCCCAAAAATCCGGGTCTGGAACTGGGCTAAAATTGGGAGATCAAAGATTGGCTGAAAACCTTTCCGGCGGCGGGTTTACGCAAAATCCTATGGAACTTTAGAACCGTTTGTTTAATTGCACCCAATAAGGGCTGGAACGACTGCTAAAGATTCGCCGGAATTTTCGGCGGTTTAGGCTTACACCCCCATGATTGTGGTGTCGTAAAAAAGTCTTTTTACATTGCCTGAGTCAAAATAGTAGCTCATGGAGCTTCCTGACGACTTAAGAATTCAACTGCGCAGTCAATATTCCCAAGAATGTTATTTTCCGTTCAAATTTCTATTTTTCACAATCTCTGAAGGGGCCACTGTAGAATGTAGCCATGTCAAAATGAAGAAAATCTGACTTAAAGAGTGCGCTATGAAGATCATCACCAATACCGGCACTGACCGGGTTATCGACCTGATCCGCTCGCACCTTATGCGAGGGAATCAGCTTGATGTGGTTACTCCCAGCTTCTCTCTATTTGCTTTTGCCGAGATGCTGGAAGCACTATTAGGACTGAAAAAGATACATTTGCTGTTGCCGCCAGAAGAAACTGAACTTGCATTTTTGGGTGGTGATACCGACCGCGCTGCCCGCAATAGATTGCAAACACGCTGGCTGGCTTTGCGCTGTGCGGAATGGATTCGCGACAAGGTGGAGCTACGCCGGACGCACGGGAGTGTGCCGCAGGGGGCAATGGTGATGCGCAACTCACAAGCGCAGCCCGAGCAAGTTATCTTGGGTTCCTTCGCTTTCAGTACCGACGGTATGGGTATCACTCCTGGCAATCCCCTTAGCTTGATTCAGGCTTCCGAATCGGCAGATGAAGCCATCCAGCTCGCTCAGTGGTTTGATGCGCAGTGGAATAGTCTGAAGGAGCGACCCGAAGCAAAGGCCGTTTTTTTGGCAAAGCTCAAAGCGATTACCGATCATCGTGATCCCTACAGCATCTATGTGCTGATGCTGCACCATTTGTTCCAAAGCAATGGTGACGAGATGGACGAAGAGTGTATCGTCAAATCTGCCACAGGCATCCGCAACACATTGGTATGGAAGAAGCTCTATAAATTCCAGCGTGATGGTGTGGTGGGTGCCATAGATAAACTCAACCGATTTGGCGGTTGTATCATTGCCGATAGCGTGGGGTTGGGTAAAACCTTTGAGGCATTGGCCATCATCAAATACCACGAGCTGCGCAATGATCGTGTGTTGGTCTTGTGTCCCAAGCGGCTGCGTGACAACTGGACACTCTACAAGACTAATGACAAACGTAATAGCCTCGCCGCCGACCGCCTCAACTACGATGTGCTGAATCACACTGATCTTTCGCGTGACGGAGGGCACTCCGGCGACATCGACCTATCCCATGTGAGCTGGGGAAATTACGACCTGGTGGTGATTGATGAATCTCATAATTTCCGCAACAAGGCCACGCACAAAGGCAAGGAGTCGCGCTACGACCGATTGATGCGCCGTATCATCCAGGAGGGCGTCAAGACTCGCGTATTAATGCTCTCGGCCACGCCAGTCAACAACCGGCTGGCCGACCTGAAAAACCAGATCGCCTTTGTCACCGAAGGCGACGATACTGCACTATCCGATCATGGCATAGCCAGTATTGATAGCACTACGCGCCTGGCGCAAAAACAATTCAACCGTTGGCTGGAATTGGAAGAAGCAGAAAAGACCCCGACCTGCCTGATTGAGATGCTCGGTTTCGATTACTTTACCCTGCTGGATCATCTGACCATCGCTCGTTCGCGTAGGCACATCGAAAAATACTACGGCATCAGCGAGACGGGGCGCTTCCCGGATCGTCTGTCACCCATCAACATCAAGGCGGACGTGGATCGTGCAGGTGAATTCCGCTCCATTCGCGACATCAACCTTGAGATTCGGCGCCTGAATCTGGCTAGCTACGCACCGTTACGTTATGTTTTACCGCACAAGCAAGCAGCTTACGATGCCAAATACAGCACCCAGATTCGTGGTGGCGAGAGTTTCTTCCGTCAAGTGGATCGCGAGGAAAGCCTGATTCACCTGCTGCGCGTCAATGTGCTCAAGCGCATGGAAAGTGCTGTCTCCTCATTCCGGCTCACCGTTCAGCGGCAACTGCAAGATGTCGAAGCGATGCTGGAGCGCATCGAAGCCCATGCTGAAGAAATCGAAGAGTTGGACATTACCGATGTGGACATAGAAGATCCAACCTTTGAAAGCTTGTTGGTAGGAAGAAAAGTCAAAGTGTTGCTGGGCGATGTTGACCTCATCCGCTGGAAACAAGACCTCATCGAAGACCGCAATCGCCTAGCCACCTTGCTGGGTGCTGCCATGCAGGTTGACCCTGACCGTGATGCAAAATTGCAGGCATTGCGCGAAATGGTTCAGAACAAATGCCGCAACCCGATCAATGACGGCAACCGAAAAATTATTGTTTTCACCGCTTTCAGCGACACGGCCCAATACCTCTACGAGCAAATTTCCGGTTGGGCGAAAAGAGAGCTGGGTATTGAAGCTGCGCTGGTTACCGGCACAGGACGCAATCAGACCACCATTCCCGGCTTGCGCAAAGACTTGACTACCATCCTTACCTCTTTTTCACCTCGCTCCAAAGAACGACCAGAAGAGCTGGCTCACGAAGGCACGCTGGATTTGCTGATAGCCACCGACTGCATTTCCGAAGGCCAAAACCTGCAAGACTGCGACTGGCTCATCAACTATGACATACACTGGAACCCGGTGCGCATCATTCAGCGCTTTGGCCGGATAGACCGAATTGGCTCTTCCAACCAGCGCATCCAGCTCGTCAACTTCTGGCCCAACATGGAACTGGATGAATATATCAACCTCGAACAACGCGTCAGCGGGCGCATGGTGCTGCTGGATATTTCCGCGACCGGTGAGGAAAACCTCATCGAGCAGCAATCCGGCAACCAAATGAATGATCTGGAATACCGCCGCAAGCAATTGCTCAAGCTGCAAGACACCGTGATTGATCTGGAAGACCTCTCCGCCGGGGTTTCCATCACCGACCTCACGCTCACCGATTTCCGCATCGACCTAGCCCAGTATTTCAAGGCGCATCCGGGCAAGCTTGAAGGAATACCGTTAGGCGCATGTGCGGTGACTACCGGCGAGGATGCCGACATTCCGCCTGGCATTGTGTTTTGCCTGCGTGCAGAAGGCGCAGCCGTAGAAAAGATAGCGGATTCTGGCTATCCGCTGGCACCGCACTACCTCGTGCATGTCGGCGAAGATGGCAGCGTCCTCTTGCCCTACACCCAAGCCAAGCGCATTTTGGATCGCCTCAAGCGATTGAGCTTGGGGCGAGACCTGCCGGACGCTACTGCCTGCGCCCGGCACGAAAAGGAAACCAAACAAGGTGAAGACATGCGCCATGCCCAGCAACTGTTGGCGACGGCAGTTGCATCGGTCGTGGGCAAAAGTGAAGAGCGCGCCGTTGCCAGCCTGTTTACACCGGGTGGCACGCACGTCATGAAGGGCGAATTTGCAGGAAGCAACGATTTTGAAGTGGTGGCGTTTCTGGTTGTGTTGCCGGAGGCAATTGCATGATCCTGCAAAACCTGGTTGCCGCACTGGAATTGCCTGCTAGTTGCCGCGTCGATCAACGTATACCCAAAAAGTTATTGATAGAAAATGGTGTAACTACTGCCGCTGACAAGCGTAACATCAGTGAAGGTATTGAAGAAATACAGTGGGTGGCTACGCTGAAACCCACATCAATTGGCGTACCCGAATATCGGGATGAAATCCGCGAATATCTTGAAATAGCCGTGTTGCACATAGCACTACGGCAAGATGCCAAAGCATCCCGCATTGCAGAGCTGACGCACCGTGCAGTGCCTTACCCGATCCTGTTGTTGCTTACGGAGCAAAACCAGTTGACCCTCTCAATAGCACATATCCGCTGGGCGCAGAATGAAGCGGGCAAGGTGGTGCTGGATGGTGGATTGGTTGCCGTTGACTTGAATGAACCTACTCCCGCGCCGGAGGTGTTTACGGCATTTCTTCAGGCTTTATCCATCACCCGCCAGCCGCGTGATAATTTGAGGATGCTCTATCAAGGCTGGATTGACATTCTCACTGCATTACAAGCCGCGCAGATTACGGGGCAGTTTGTAACCAGCACAAATCCAGAGCAAGCCGCCGCTCGTCGGGCGGCACTGCATCGCTGCCGCGACATTGATAGCCAGATAGCTATCCTGCGTACTAGCGCAGCTAAAAAAAAACAGGTGGCACGTCAAGTTGAGATTAATCTGGAAATCAAGAAGCTACAAGCCGATAGATCGGCAGTTTGGGGTTTGCTGTGAGTAAGACGATAGCACATCCAAAAGCGGAGTTACGCGCATCGGTTGCCAACTGCCTCATGGGTGGAAACAGCATTACACGGAAAAACGATGGGTGGATTCGCGATCTGGTGGAATTTGATTGTGGTGGCTATAGAATTTGTGTTCCGCCAGAAGCCCGAAGTCATCAGCCGAACCTATAATCAGCATAAGGGTACGTTTTATGAAACCACCGAGGTCACTGTTGCTGATGTTGCCCCAAACAAAGTGAAAGTGGTCGAGGCAGCTATTAAACGCATTTGCTGGCTATTATCCTTTGCTGGAACATGCCAAGTTATTCCATTCGAGTACGAATATCCGAATGGATCGGGTCTAGGTCACTCGATATCAGCATCAGGTGAGGTACAGGATTTTCGGCCTGCTTTCGAGATGGTCGACGGGGCGCAGTTGAAGTCCTTCGTTGAGCAAACCTATGAAAACTATACCCGACTTGAACTATCGAGGAAGATGAATGTTGTTATCGCCTATCTTGCGCAAGCCGAACGCCAATTCCAGCCCACAGAGGTACGCCTGATTTTAGTATTTGTGGCACTTGAAAATCTAAAAGCTACATTTGCCAAAACTAGAACGCCTCCCATTCCCTATGTGAAAGGTTTTTTTCGCAAACCGTCAAAAAAGGAAGGAAATATAGGCGAACGCTATAATTTTGAAGAATTACTCACAATGATGTTTAAAGAGGTGGGTATGCGAAAAAGCTTGAAGCGTATTGTCGAATTAAGAAATGAAATGATTCACTCAGGATTATCAAGGAAGATACATTCTCGCCAGATATCGTTATATGCTGATGCACACGATTTAATCCGAGAATATTTGCTTCGGCTTTTGGGCTACCGTGGACGCTATTTACCTTACGCCTTCGAGCGGCGAGGTGAGTCTGCCGAAATCAATTAACACAGCATGTCATGAACAGAGCTGAATACGAGAGCACTATGAAAAAAATCGAAGCCACCAGCACCGAAGCCCAATCCGTCAACATCAAGGCGGAGAATATTGCCCAGCTCAAGGCGCTGTTTCCAGAACTACTGACGGAAATCGCCAACGGCGTTGCTATCAATGTGGACGTACTCAAACAACTGGTGGGCGATGCAACCGCCACTGAGGCGGAAGAAAAGTATGGTCTCAATTGGCATGGCAAGCGTCGCGCCCGCCAGATCGCGCTGACACCCAGCACCGGCACGCTACGCCCTTGCCCGGATGAGAGCGTGGACTGGGATACCACCCAGAACCTGATGATCGAAGGCGACAACCTCGAAGTGTTGAAGCTGCTGCAAAAAAGCTACGCGAGCAAGGTCAAGCTCATCTACATCGACCCGCCCTACAACACAGGCAAGGACTTTGTGTACCCGGACAACTTTCAGGACAACATCAAGAACTATCTGGAGCTGACCGGGCAGGTGGAAGGCGGCAAAAAGATAAGTAGCAACACTGATGCGAGCGGGCGTTTTCATACTGACTGGCTAAATATGATGTATCCGAGGCTGAAATTAGCGAGGAATTTGTTGTGTGAAGACGGGGCGATACTTGTATCTATAGGGGACAGAGAAATAGCGAGTCTTTTAGCACTAATGAACGATATTTATGGTGAAGAGAATCAAATTGGCATTTTCACTTGGAAGTCTCGCGCTAAGCCAACAAATGCCGGAGATGCAAAATTCAGAACTCAGCGTGTTGCCGAATACATCGTTGCTTACGGTAGGAAGTCCGGAGATGAAATTTTGTTGAATGCGATTAGTTCAAAGACTCGAACTTATCCGCATGAGGATGCCGAAGGAAAATATCGCACAACTACTATTCTCACATCAAATCGTGGAATGTTCCGCCGTGAAACAATGAGGTTTGAATCTGGCGGCTACAAGCCTGATGAAGACAATAGATGGAAGGCAGGAAAGGTTGTTGTGGACGGCCTAATGGCTTCAAATCGAATTTCATTCAATGACGATGGCGTTCCGATGGAGAAAAAATATGAGGAAGAAGAAAAAGATCCTCTTTATCCAATATATTCATTCGTTGATTCTGATTTAAGCGGAACTGCCGAAGATGGAAAAAGCGATCTAAATGAAATCGTCGGGAATCAGCATGGTCTTGATACAGTAAAGCCAGTCCAGCTTATCAAATATTTGATAGCAACATTTTCAAATAAGGGCGATATTGTTTTGGATTTTTTCGCCGGTTCAGGAACCACAGGGCAAGCGTTAGAAGAACTGAATAGTGAGGAGAATGCTAAGCGAAGATTCATATTGGTTCAGTTTCCAGAAACAATGGAAGGAGGTCAGTTTTCTAAAATTTCGGAGCTTACCAAAGAGCGCCTTCGTCGCATTGCGTTAAAGATCAAATCTGACAGCCCGATGTTCGCTGGCGATACCGGCTTCCGTGTCTTCAAGCTGGACACCTCCAATATCCGGGCGTGGAACCCTGACCGCAACAATCTGGAAAAAACACTGCTCGACCACGAAGAGCACATCTTGCCGGGCAGGACGGAAGCGGACATCGTGTATGAACTGCTGCTCAAGTTGGGGCTGGATTTGTGCGTGCCGATTGAGTCGCGCACCATCGCAGGCAAGAAGGTGGGTGCCATCGGTGGCGGCGTGCTGCTGACGTGTCTCGCTGAACGCATCACCACCAAAGACCTTGAAGCCTTGGCACAAGGCATCGTGACGTGGCGCAAGGAGCTTGCCCCGGCAGGCGATACCACCTGCGTGTTCCGCGACAGTGCCTTCGAGAACGACATTGCCAAGAGCAATCTCGCCGCCATTCTGGAACAGTACGGCATCGCTAACGTGCGCAGCCTGTAGGGAGGCGATATGAGCAAAGACCTGACCAATTCCGCCATTGACCGGCAAAATATTCTCAATAACCCCTATGCATTGGCCGAGATTGAGAAGGCTGCTGGGGTTCAGGGCATTCCCTTTGAGGGTAAGACGGTAGTGCTCAAGGAGCAGGTGGCGGCGTTTTTTGAGGTGACGCCCCGTACCATCGAGAACTATCTTGAGCAGAATGCTGAGGAACTGTCCAAAAACGGCTATGAGGTACTGAAGGGTAACCGCCTGAAATTATTCAAAGAAGTAATTCAGGGGCTGGATGTTCACGAAACCGATTTCGGTAACATCGCAAAGACCCCCCAGCTGGGAGTTTTTGATTTTCGTGCTTTCCTGAATTTAGCAATGCTGGTTTCAGAGAGCGAGCGAGCAAAGCTATTGCGCCAAGCGATTCTCGACATCGTGATCGACACGATAAACAGTCGTACTGGTGGCGGCACAAAATATATCAACCAGCGTGATGAGGACTTCCTACATTCCGCGTTTGTGGAAGAAAACTACCGTAAGCAATTCACCGATGCTCTGAAAGATTGCGTGGCAATGGGGCAGTTCAAATATGCGGTTTACACAGACAAAATTTACGTTAGCATTTTCCGCGAAAAAGCGCACGAATACCGAAAAATATTGAAGCTCAAAAACCGAGACAACGTACGCGAGACTTTCTACGCTGAGGTACTCGATTTAATCGCTTCTTACGAGTGTGGTATTGGAGACATGCTCCAGCAGGCGGCAAAAGATCGGGGGCGCAAACTTAGCCCTTGGGAAGTGGATGCGCTGTTCAAAACATTCGAGGCGCAAGCGCATTGGAAACCGCTGATTGAAAAAGCGCGCATGAAAATGGCCAGCCGTGACTTGGCGTTTCGCGATGCGCTGCACCGTCAGCTTGAGGAGTATGTTACCCCCGTGCAGCGAGAGGACTTTGAGCGCTTCCTGGGCGAGAAGAGCCGCGAGTTGTCTGAACGCTTGGAAGATGCCAAAGATGTGATGAAGCGCCTGAAGGAACGTGAATAGTGGCGCTGACCTACCTCACCTTAGAGCAGGCCATCGACATTCACGCCAAGACGGTGGAAGTCAGTGGCGGCGGGACATTGGGTCATCTGGAATTGGGCAAGTTGGATAGCGTGCTACAGAATATCCAGAATGATGACTACTACCCGACATTTGAAGAAAAGCTGACACATTTGTTTTTTAGCGCGTGCAAGTTTCATTGTTTTCAGGATGGCAATAAGCGGATCGCCATTACGCTCAGCGCGCAGATGCTGCTGTTCAATGGGTACATGTATTGCGTGAGCAGCTTCCTGCGGGAGATGGAAAATATCAGTTACCACGTCGCCGCCGGAAACATCGACAAGGATCTGCTGCTAGAGATCATCACGGCGCACCTGATGGAAGAGGAAGACAACGAGGCATTGAAGCTGAAAATTTTGCACGCAATTGCTGGCGACGATTACTAAAAAGCTTTGCTAAATCCGGGGCTGAACGTTTATTTAGCTAACGTGAGACATGCAAAAATAACTTAACTATATGATTTATATATTTTCTAAAGAACCCAATGAAGCTTCACTTTGAATCCAACTTAGATTATCAATTGGCCGCAATTGAAGCGGTGTGCGATCTGTTTCGCGGTCAGGAAATTTGCCGTTCCGAATTCACCGTGACCATGCGCACGCAATCCGTGCCGCAGGGAGATGATCTATTTCCAGGCACCAAACCACAGCAATTGAGTCTGGGCGTTGCGGAGTCCGATCTGGGTATCGGCAACAAGCTCACCCTGCTGGATGACGAAATCGCCGAAAACTTACACGCCATTCAATTGCGTGGTGGCTTGCCGCCTTCCAGTGTGCTGAGTTCCGGCGACTTCACCGTGGAGATGGAAACCGGCACGGGCAAGACCTATGTCTATTTGCGCAGCATCTTTGAGTTGAACAAGCGTTACGGCTTCACCAAGTTCGTTATCGTCGTGCCCTCGGTGGCGATCAAGGAAGGCGTCTATAAGTCGCTGCAAATCACCGAGGAGCATTTCAAGGGGCTGTATGGAGGTGTGCCGCTCGATTATTTCATTTACGATTCCGCCAAGCTGGGGCAAGTACGCAACTTTGCAACGAGTTCCAACATTCAGGTCATGGTGGTGACGGTAGGTGCGATCAACAAGTTCGGCGACGAGAATGAGGCCACGGCGGAAGAGTCCGATGAAATCAAGGCACGCCAGAAGTCGCAGAACGTGATGTATCGGCACAGCGAGAAGACTGGCGGCGAGCGGCCTATAGACCTGATTCGTGCGACCAGCCCGATAGTCATTGTGGATGAGCCGCAATCGGTGGATGGCGGCCTCGACGGCAAGGGCAAAAAGGCCATGCAACAATTGAACCCGCTCTGCACCTTGCGCTATTCGGCAACCCATGTGGACAAGCATCACATGGTTTATCGCCTCGATGCGGTAGATGCCTATGAGCGCAAGCTTGTGAAGCAGATTGAGGTGGCGGCGGCTACAGTGCAGGGCGGAAACAACAAACCCTTCGTGCGAGTAGTGTCGGTAAGCAACAAGAAGAGCGTTCCCTTTGCCAGAGTGGAGTTGGACATTGAAACTCTGGTGGGCGTGCAACGGCAGGAAGTGATGGTGCAGGATGGTGATGATCTGGAGCAGACAACCCACCGCGCTATGTATGCGGATTACCGAATCGGCGAAATCAAAGCCGGAAAGGGTGATGCGTTTGTTGAGTTGCGCTATCCCAGTGGCGAGAAGTATCTGAGCATCGGAGAAGCGCATGGCGATGTGGAGCCGCTGGCAATCCAGCGAGAAATGATCCGCCGTACGATCAAGGAGCACTTGGATAAAGAAAAACGCCTACGTCCGCAGGGTATCAAGGTGTTGTCGCTTTTCTTTATAGATGCAGTGGACAGGTATCGCCAGTACGATGCAGATGGGAATCCGGTCAAAGGCGATTACGCACTGATATTTGAGGAAGAGTATCGGCGGATTGCCAAGCAGCCTGGCTACCAAAGTTTGTTCACCGAGGTGGATTTAACGACTGCCGCCGAAGAGGTACACAATGGCTACTTCTCCATTGACAAGAAGAAGGTTGGTAGTAAATCAGTTGAAATGTTCAAGGACACTCGCGGCGATAGCAAGGCGGACGACGACACCTACAACCTGATTATGCGCGACAAGGAAAAGCTGCTGGGCTTTGAGACGCCGCTAAAGTTCATTTTCTCGCATTCTGCCTTACGCGAGGGATGGGACAACCCCAATGTGTTCCAGATATGCACGCTGCGTGACATTCAAAGCGAACGTGAACGCCGCCAGACCATCGGACGCGGTTTACGCCTGTGCGTGAATCAGGAAGGCCAACGTCTACGAGGCTTTGAGGTGAACACGCTGACGGTGATTGCCACGGAAAGTTATGAGCAGTTTGCCGATAACCTGCAAAAGGAAATTGAGGCGGATACCGGGATTCGGTTTGGCATCGTCCAGGACCATCAGTTTGCTGTGGTTGTAGTCAAAGGCGAGGATGATAAGGAAGCGCCTTTAGGGTTCGAGCAATCCAAGGTGTTGTGGACGCACCTGAAGAGCCAAGGCTACATAGACGCCAAGGGTAAGGTGCAGGATAAGCTCAGGGTAGCACTGAAGAGTGGCATGCTGGTTGTGCCAGCCGAGTTTGAGGCGCAACGCGCACAGATTGCCGAGACGCTGCGTAAGTTGTCCGGCAAGCTGGAAATCAAGAATGCCGATGACCGCAAACAAATACGCACCCGCCAAGCCGTACTGAACAGCCCAGAGTTTAAGGCACTGTGGGATCGCATCAAGCACAAAACAACCTACCGAGTGCAGTTCGATAACGAGAAGCTTATACAGAGTTGTGTGGAAGCCCTGCGCAGCGACCAGTTCCAGATTACAAAGACACGTTTGCAATGGCGCAAGGCGGATATTTCCATTGGTAAGGGTGGGGTTGATGCCAAGGAGATAAAGGGCGCAGATACCGTGACGTTGAATGAAGGCGACATCGAGTTGCCAGATTTGCTCACCGACCTGCAAGATCGCACCCAGCTCACGCGCAAGACCATCAGACATATCTTGACAGAAAGCGGGCGGCTGAATGACTTCAAGCGCAACCCGCAACAGTTTATCGAGCAGACAGGTGAGATTATCAACCGTCAAAAGCGCATGGCCTTGGTAGACGGTATTAAATATCAACGCTTAGGTGACGAGCAGTTTTATGCGCAAGAACTGTTCGAGCGGGAAGAGTTGACTGGCTATCTCAAAAATATGCTGAATGCAGAAAAGTCGGTGTACGAAGAAGTTATCTATGACTCCGATACCGAGCGCGACTTTGCTAGCCAGTTGGAGATGAACAACGCCATCAAGGTATATGCCAAACTGCCAGGATGGTTCCGTGTACCAACACCGCTAGGTAGCTATAATCCAGACTGGGCTGTGCTGGTGGAACAAGACGGAGGAGAGCGGCTGTACTTCGTGGTTGAAACGAAGAGTAGCTTATTCACTGATGACCTGCGCGACAAGGAGAGTGCCAAGATCAAATGCGGAAAAGCACATTTTCAAGCTTTGACGGTTGGTGAGAATCCCGCACGCTACGTTGTAGCAACCAAGTTCGACGACCTAATAGCACAATTCTAGATATCAACACCTTTCCTCTGCCGAGATTGAACGTAAAATCGAAGAATAGGGGGTACATTTAAACAAACGTCACTAAAATCCCATAGAATTTTGCGAAAATTCACAGACGACAAGGCTTTGCGTCGATCTTCCACTTCCCAATTCTGTCATGAAAAACTAGTGTTTTTTTGGGAAATAAAAAAGTGGTTCAAAGCCGCGCCAGCTGTAGTGTTGTAAATATTTCTATGAAACAATTCTATCGTTTGTTTAAACTCACCCCTACTAGGAGTAACGGCGAATACAATCGGGCGAGAACTGAGGGAAAAAAATGTTTGAAGACTTAAAAAGCAGGAAAACTTGAAGAATGAATAACTTTCAAAAAGGCTCTGAATGGCGTCGCTGGGATTTGCATCTTCATACCCCGAATACAAAGCTCTCTAATGACTATGGACACGACGCCACCGTTTGGGATCGTTACATCGAAAATCTCGAATCCTCTCCTGTGGAAGCGTTTGGAATTACTGATTACTTCAGCGCTGATGGATATTACGCACTCTTGGAGAAATATCTCGAAAAATATCCAGATACGAAAAAAGTCTTTTTCCTTAATATTGAGTTTCGTGTTGCTGAAGCTATAAGCGCAAAGGATACAAATCCTCATATCCATGTTATTTTTGATAACGACGAAAATAATTGTTCCAGAGACGATATATCCAGATTTCTTGTTGCACTTAAAACTCATGGAGAAAGCGCATCCGGCGTAAGACTGTCCTGCGATCAACTCAAAGCTGAAACCGACTTCATGAAGTCGGTTTCAGCT
>Ga0209792_1000297_pt1 | contig 46128 bp, 45 predicted proteins | sample EBPBio142005_DNA_FD_185860 | JGI IMG/M metagenome (GOLD analysis project Ga0209792, IMG submission 185860) | Wastewater treatment Type I Accumulibacter community from EBPR Bioreactor in Madison, WI, USA - Reactor 1_6/14/2005_ DNA (SPAdes)... | ecosystem: Engineered > Bioreactor > EBPR >... | reverse complement strand
GGGAATTTCTCGAAGGCGAAGCGCGGGATCTTGGTGACGACATAGTCGATCGACGGCTCGAACGAGGCGGGCGTCGCGCCGCCGGTGATGTCGTTCTCCAGCTCGTCCATGGTGTAGCCGACGGCGAGCTTGGCCGCGACCTTGGCGATGGGGAAGCCGGTCGCCTTCGAGGCGAGCGCGGAGGAGCGCGAGACGCGCGGGTTCATCTCGATGACGACCAAGCGGCCGTCCTTGGGGTTCACCGCGAACTGGACGTTCGACCCGCCGGTCTCGACGCCGATCTCGCGCAGCACCGCGATCGAGGCGTTGCGCATGATCTGGTATTCCTTGTCCGTGAGGGTCAAGGCAGGGGCGACCGTGATGGAATCGCCGGTGTGCACGCCCATCGGGTCGAGGTTCTCGATCGAGCAGACGATGATGCAGTTGTCGGCGCGGTCGCGCACGACCTCCATCTCGTATTCCTTCCAGCCGAGTACGGACTCTTCGATCAGCACCTCGGTGGTCGGCGAGGCGTCGAGGCCCGAGGCGACGATGTCGAAGAATTCGGCGCGGTTGTAGGCGATGCCGCCGCCGGTGCCGCCCATGGTGAAGGACGGGCGGATGATGGCGGGCAGGCCGACGAAGTCGAGCGCTTGCGCCGCGATGCCCATGCCGTGGGCGACGTAGCGCGCCTTGCGGTCGCCCTCGCCGAGGTTCCACGCGGTCTCGAGTTCGTCCAGCCGGGCGTCGAGGTCGGCCGGCTGCTGGGCGCGCAGCGCGGCGCGCTGCATGTCGAGGCGCTGCTTGTCGGCGTCCTTCACCTCGGAGGCGTTGGCGAGCATGGAGCGGGGCGTCTCCAGGCCGATGCGGGCCATCGCCTCGCGGAACAGCGAGCGGTCCTCGGCCATGTCGATGGCCTCGGCGTTGGCGCCGATCATCTCGACGCCGTAGCGGTCGAGGACGCCCATGCGGCGCAGCGACAGCGCTGTGTTGAGCGCCGTCTGGCCGCCCATGGTCGGCAGGATCGCGTCGGGGCGCTCCTTGGCGATGATCTTCGCGACGACCTCGGGCGTGATCGGCTCGATATAGGTGGCGTCGGCCAGCTCCGGGTCGGTCATGATCGTGGCCGGGTTGGAGTTGACCAGGATGACGCGGTAGCCCTCCTCCTTCAGCGCCTTGCAGGCCTGGGTGCCGGAATAGTCGAACTCGCACGCCTGGCCGATGATGATCGGCCCCGCGCCGACGATCAGGATCGAGTTGATATCCGTGCGTTTGGGCATGAGAAGTCCGTAGCTGCTTGCGCGAAAAACCGGCCCGGAAATCCGGCCGGCCGCGCGACTCGTGCGAAATGTCAGGCTAGGCGCGCTCTATAGGGGAGGGCGGCGCGAAGCGGAACCCCGAATCTGCGCCATTGAACAGTGCGCATGGATCGTGACGCATCAACGCCATTCATCGATCGATCAGATCAATTCGCGCGAATGATGGGACGGGCCATGGTAGGAAGCGGCCGTCCAGTCATCCTACGGCGCATCCTCCCATGACCCTTTCCGGCTTTCTTGCCTATGCAGCCGCGCTGGCGGTGGCGGCGGCCATTCCCGGCCCCGGCATCACGGCGGTCATCGCGCGGGCGCTCGGCTCCGGTTTTCGCGCCTCCTTCGCCATGACGCTCGGGCTGGTGCTGGGCGACCTCGTCTGGCTGACGGCGGTCGTGCTCGGCCTCGCGCTGGTCGCGCAGACCTTCGGGCTCGCCTTCATTGTGATCAAATGGCTGGGCGTCGCCTATCTCGCCTGGCTGGCGTTCAAGTTCTGGACCGCCGGCATCGGCACCGAACAGGTCGAGGCGAAACGCGGCGCGGGCGGTTTCGTCACGAATTTCGTCGCCGGGCTGACGCTGACGCTCGGCAATCCGAAGACCATGGTATTCTACCTGGCGATTGCGCCCACGGTGCTCGACATGAGCGCCATCACTTTCGCCGATTATCTCGCACTGGCGGCGGTATCGATCGTCGTCCTGCTGGTGGTGATCGTGCCCTATCTGGCGCTGGCGGCTCGGGCGCGCGGCTTCCTGCAATCGCCACGGGGGCTGAAAATCCTGTCGCGCGGCGCGGCGGCCTTCATGTTCGGCGCGGCGGCGGCCATCGCTGCAAGGCAGTAGGTCTACTTCATCCCGGCCAGGACCTTGCGGGCGTCAGCGAGCTGGCGGGCGATGACCTCGTCGCTGGAGCGGTCGTTGCCGCGCCGGTAGACGTCGGACGCTGTCTTGATCCGGTCGACGGCCTCGGAGACGAGCCCGCGATCCGACTCCAACTGACCGAGCCGCAGCAGGGCGAGACCGAGATTGTATTCGCCCGATCCCTCTCGAAACCGGTCAACGGGTTTCGGCGCTGACAAAGAGGCGCGGAAGCCGTCGATGGCGCGGCGGTAGGCTTCCACGGCCTCGCCGCCCTTGCTGAGCTCGGCAAACTGGAACAGCGCCGCAGCATGAAAGAACTGCATCCGGCTCCACTGCGCCGGCTTGACCTCGCGAGTGCCGGTATCGGCCATCGATCGATAAAGCGCGGCTGCCTCGGTCAAGGCGGGGCGATCGGCTCGGGCGATGCCGATGTCGAGTTTGAGTTCGGCCAGATTGTTCGTCGTGATCGCCCAAAGTTGCGGCTGCGCGCTTCGGGACGTCGCGTCGACCGCGGCGCGATAGGCGACGACGGCTTCGTCGGTCATGGCCCGGTCGTTGGTCAGTCCGCCAAGTTGCTTCAGCGCATTGCCAAGGTTGTTCTGCGCCATCGACCAATTGACAGGGCTCTTGTCGCGGCTACGCTGGCGCAACGCGGCGCGGTGGGCCGCGACGGCTTCGGTCAACGCAACCCTGTCGCGCCTGCGCCCGCCCAAATCCTGAAGCGCGATGCCCAGACCGTCCTGCGCGATAGCCCAGAAATTGGGCGTCTCGGCTTCGTTGAAGACCGTCAACGCGGAGCGATAGGCGGCAATGCCCTCGTAGAGGAAGTCGAAGCCGGGATCGATGTCGGCGACCGCCATATAGGCGGTTGCCAAATTCAGCGTCACGCCAGCAAACCTGATCGGATCCCTGGCCTTGTCCATCTCGCGCAGGGCCTCGCGATGGGCTGTCACGGCCTCGATCAGAATCTGGCGGTCGCCCGTAGCCGCGCCCAGCTTGCCGAGCGTCAATCCCAGCCCGTCATTGGCCGCCTGCCAATGGTCCGGCTGGGTCGCCGGGTCGATTGCAACGAGCGCCTGGCGGTAGGCGGCGACCGATTCCTGATAGGCGGACGTGCCGCCCTCGATGTCGCCCAAAAAGCGCAGCGCCGTGGCGAGATTGGCGGAGGTGGCGGCCCAGTTGACGCCGAGCTGTTCGCGCGGCAGCAGAGACATCGATTTCCGGTATTCGGCGATGCCGTCGCGCACCGTCGCCGCGTCGTAGGACTGGCTGCCCAGAAAGCCCAGCGACACTCCGAGATTATGGTGCGCCCCGCTGATCAGTTGGAGATCGCCAATGCGTTCGCTGAGCGCCAGCGCCTCACGGCCAGCGGCGACGGCTCGTTGAAGGGCGTCAACGCCGCCCGCATAGTCGCCGTGCCCGGACCAGGCCGCCGCTTCCCCAGTCTTGTAGTCAAAGGCGAGGCGAGGATCGAAAGCGGAGATTTCGGCATAGGCGCGCGCGTAGTCGGCGGCGGCGGCGATGAAGTCGAGCTTCAATTCATATGCTCTGGCGCTGCGGGCATAGACGTCGGCGAATTCGCGGCGGCGCTGTCGCAGCATGTCCTCGGCCTGCGCGACGGTGTCGCCAAGGGTGGCGACGCGGGCCTTTGCCTGCTCGTTCAGGGCTATGGCGGTGGACAGCGCGCCCTCCTCGATGGCGCGCTGCGACAGGGCCGTCAGCCGGGCGATTTCGGGATCCGTGCTCGATATCGCCGCACGATCGGCCAGCACCAGCTTCAGGCGATCGGCCTGTTGCGAGAGCAGTTTGTCGAGCGCGGCGGGATCGTCCGGCATGTCCTGTCCGAGCGCGCGCAACATGGCGTAGAGCCCGTCCATCGGCACCCCGGAGCGGGTGGCGATCAGCTCGACCTGGCGGCGGCCGGCCTCGGGCAGGGCGGCTATGGTGAGAAGGAGCTGCCGGCGTTCGGCGAGAATGTCGCCCTCGCTGCCTGTGGTCTCGGCCGGGCGCTCGCCGAAGTAGAGCAGGCGGCGCATGCTCTCATTGACCCATGGCCGCTGCCTGCCGCCGGTCTTCAGATAGACCTCCTCGGCCACCAGACGCATGACCGTGCCGAATTCCTCGCCCGCCATGGCGGAGAGATGACGGATAAGGGCAACGGCGTAGGGGCTGTTGGCGCCCGGCTCGCCGTCGAGCGCGACCTTGCCGGGTTCGGCTGCGAAACCGATGACCGTGCCGACATTGCCGTCGCCATTGCCGGCGCGCTGGAAGACGGTGACGCCGCGCGTCAGGCCGAGGCCGGCGGCGGCGACGGGCACGGGCGGAGCGCCGGGCTTGAGCGCAATCGTGGTGCCCGGCGGGAAAGGAGAGTTGCGGCATGCGTCCAGCAGGACGATGACGACCGGCACCTTCGCCTTTAGCTCCTCGATCAACGCCGAGACCGCGACGAGACCGTCGCTTGCGGTTGCGAGCCTGCCGGGCTGGGCGTCGACGGCGACAAGGAAGTTCTCGCCGCCGGCCTCGATGCCGTGGCCCGAATAATAGAGCACGGCGACGTCCGCGCCCTCGGCATCGTCGGCGAAATCCTCGAGATCGCGGCTCAGGCGTCGCGCGTCGCGGTCGGTCGCGACATCCGTGTCGAAGCCGAGGCCGTTGAGCAGATCCTCGACTGCCCGGGCGTCGGCTTCGGGATTGGCGAGCGGCGCGATGTGCTCGTATTTGCCGTTGCCGACGACAAGCGCCACGCCATGCAGGGGTTTCGTCTCCTGGGCCAAGGCTGGGGCGAAGGCGGCCAGAATCGCGAAAAACCCCCAAAGGATCACCGAGGCTGCCGCGAGGCGATGCGTGGCGATGGGGGCGGGGCGCATCATGATTGCCTAGAGCTTCGCCAGCACCTCTTCACCATAGGCGACGGTCTTGCCGATGCGGCCGATCGCCTGCGGTCGGGATTTGGCGTCGAGCGCCGTCATGGCCTCCCGGCAAAGCCCGATGCCCTCCTCGACGGCAGCGCGGATTCGGGCGACCCGACCCTGCTCGATCAGGGCATTGCACAGCGCTGTCTTGGCGTAGGGCAGATTATCGTCCGGATTCTGCGCGAAGTAGCCAAGCGCGTCGCGGGCAAGGGCGACTGCTTCGTCGATCGTGCCAAGGGACGCATCGCCTTCGCGCATGGCGCTGCTGACGCCGAAGGCGATGTCGCCGGCGAGCTGCCACCAGCGGACAGGGTCCGACGCGCGCGAAATGTCCCGCATCTGCGAGCGCGTCATCGCCACGCCGTCCTTGTAGGCCGTCACGTCGCCGGTCAGCTCGCCGGTGAGAAGACGCGCCGTCGCGATGCGGCCGGTCAGATAGGCGCGATAGGCGGGATTGCCGGAAAATTCCGGCATGCCGAGACTGTCCTGATAGGCCGCGACAGCGCGTCCGACCGGTTGGGCATCGTTAGCCATGTCGCCGAGATAGAGGTCGGATTCGGCCTCCTCGATGCGCAGGGTCTTCCTGTCGTAGTCGCTCAGGCCGGCCGACGATCCCGCGCGCAGCGCCGCGAGAATGGCCGACGAGCGGCGGACCATGTCGGCGTCGTGGCCAAGATAGCCGCGATCGCGCAAGACCGTGGCGTAGGACATGGCGCTGCGCCAATCGGCGGGCGCTTTGGTGACGGGGTCGCCGAGTTCGGCCTGGAAGATGGCAAGGGAGCGGTCGAACAGGGCCGGGTCCTGCCTGATGCGGGCGAGGGACGCCAGCGCGCCGGCAAGGCCGAGCCGGTCGTTCGCGTGGTCCGGATCGTCCGCCTTGCGCGCCGGCGTGTCGAGGCTCGCATAGAGATCGATCGCCTCCTGCAGCATCGCCGCGTCATTGTGCCCGGCAGACAGCAGGAGCGAGGCGAGATTGCGGCTCACGCCGAGACGGTTTTCGGCATGGGCAGGGTCGGAATAGAGAGGCAGGGCCTGACGATAGGCGGCGATGGCGTCGGCGGTTGCCGGCGCTGCCTCTTCGGGCGCGTAGTAGGCGAGGTTCTGCAGCGTCACGGAGCGGCTTTCCAAGGCGTAGGCGCGGTCGGCGGGCGAGGCGTCGCCATAGTTGGCGACGAGGTCGCCCCATGCGTCGGCGGCCTTGCGCAGATAGACGGGGTCGCCTTCGGCCGAGAGCTGGTCCCAGGTCTCGGCCAGCCGCTTGCGGTCGACGACGACTTCGGCCGGCGTCTTCGCGCTGGCGATCGCCTCATGAAGCGCAGCGGCGGCGTCCGGCAGGCCGGACTTGTCCTTGGCGATGCGCGCGATCTCGATCAGGGCGAGGCCGAGGTTGGACTGGGTCGTGCGCCAGTTGTCAAACTCCGGCAGCTTCGCGTCGGGCACCAGCGCGCGCCGATAGGTGGCCACCGCCTCGCGCAACCCGGCCAGGTCGCCTGTCTTGCCCGCCTCCATGTAGATGCGCCGGCCAAGCTCGGCATTGACCAAGGCAAGCGCGCCACCGTCGGGCGGGTCGGCGAGAATGTCGGCAGCCCGCCGCAGCAGCGCGATCATGTCGGCGGCGGGAAGCTTGTCCACGAGATTGCTGGACACGAACGCGAACCAGGATATCCGGCCACGGACGGCCTTTACCGTTTCCGGGAACTTGCCCGTGACGGCCGCGGCCAATGCCTCCGCGAGTTCGTCGAGCGAACGGGAGAGGCCGGCGGCGTCGGCCTGAAGTTCGGCAAGGTTGCGCCGCGCCATGGCCTTGCGCGACATGCTGTCCGCCCAGGCCGACGGTTCGCGTGTCCGGTCGAACTTCGGCATGGCCTCGTCATAGGCCGCGATCGCCGACAGATAGGATTCCGGGCTCTTGCGGGCGTTTCCAAGGTCGTTGAGCGCGTCGGCGAGGGCCGTCCTGGTCATGCGCCATTCGAGGGGCAGGGCGACCGGGTCCTGCGCGGCGTTGGCCTCGCGGAAACGCTCGATGGCGCGCTCGAGGTATATGACGTTGTCCGTCTGTTGATGGATGTTGTGCAGGTTCAGGCCGCTGTCGCCGACGCGCCTGGCCCAGTCGACCAGCCGTTCGCGCCTGTCCGTCAGCTCGATCGCCCTCTGGAACGTGGTGTCGGCCTTGTAGAGCGAGACGATGTCCTTGGCCGCGATGCCGTATTGGGAATAGGCGGTGGCGAGACTGTCCATGGCGGCCGCGCGATCGCGCGCGGGAAGCGCCGACTGCAGTTCGGTCACCTGTTCGAGCAGCGCGATGGCGTCGCGCATCATCGCCGTGTCCGCAAGGTCGCCCGCCAGGTCGGTCATCGTCGTGGCCTTCCTCGCGGCCAGGCCCGCCCATTCCAGCGCATCGACCGACCGGGGCGTCGCCGCCATCATCCGGTCGAACATGGCGATGCCCTTCTCCAATCCCTCGCGCACGGCTTGCGGGTCGGCACGGTCGCCCTGCTTGATCAGCGCGCCGGCGAGATTTTCCAGCACGTCGTTCCGCTCGCTGGAATATTCGGCCGCTTCGGGCGTGTAGACGGTGAGCGCCGCCTCATAGGCCGCGGCCGCCTCGGTGATCATGGCGCGGTCGTCGACGCGCTGGCCAAGGGTGAGCAGCGTGTTGCCGAGGAAGGTCTGGCTGAGCGCCCAGTAGCCGCGCTCCTCGAGCCGCTCCGACAGGCGCACGACCTCGCGGGCGAGGTCGGCGGCCTTGCGCAGGTTTTCGGTCGCGCCGCCCTTCCAGCCGGATTCGGAGAGCGATTTCGCCTGGTTGCCGCGGTAGGACCAGGCGGCGAAATCGTCCCAGCGCTCGGCCTGGCGGAACGCCTCCTCATAGTCGTGCGCCGATTCTTCATAGTTGAAGGCGGCGAAATTGGCCTCGCCGCTGCGGGCGAAGACATCGGCGAATTCGAGCCGGCGGGCCCTGATGTCGGCTTCGGCGTCGTCGACGGATTTTTCGACCTCGCGCACCCGCGACTTCGCCTGGTCATGCAGGTCGATCGCCGTGTTGAGCGCGCCTTCCGCCATGGCCTGGTCGGCGAGCCCCGCGAGCCGCGTGATCTCGGGATCGGTCGACTTGATGGCCGCGCGTTCGCTTTCGAGCTGCTTGATCTTGGAGACCTGTTCGCGCAGCAGCGCTTCGAGCCGGGCCGGGTCCTTCGGCGCGTCGTCGCCGAGCGCCCGCAGCATGCCGTAGACGGAATCCATCGTCACGCCGCCTTCGCGCGCGACGGTCTCGACCTTGCGGCGCTCCGGATCGGGCAGGGCCGCGATGTTGACCAGCAATTGCCGGCGCTCGCGCAGGATATCGCCTTCCGCGCCTTCGACCGGCGCGGGCGCGGCGCCGAGATAGATCAGGCGGCGCAGGTTCTCGTTGACCCAGGGCCGCTGGCGGCCGTCGGTCTTGAGGTAGACCTCCTCGGCGACCATGCGCATGACCGTGCCGATCTCCTCGCCAGCCATCGCCGGCACATGGCGCAGGACGGCGGCCGCGTAGGGGCTGTTCGAGCCCGGGTCACCATCGAGCGCGGTTGCGCCGGGCTCGGCGGCGAAGCCGATAAGGGTGCCGAGGCTGTCGTCGGTCTGCGCGGCGCGGGCGGACTTGCCCGCCTTGTCCCTGAACAGCGTGACCGCGCGGGTCTCGCCGAGGCCGGCGGCGGCGAGCGGTTGCGGCTGCGCATCGGGCGTTACGCGGACCAGCGCACCGGGCGGGAACGGATTGTTGCGGCAGGCGTCGAGCAGCATGATCGACATCGGCACAGCTTCGCGGAGCTGCTTGAGGAAATCGTTGAGCGGCACGAGCTTGGCGCCGGCATCGTCCAGCGAGGCGATGTCGGCGTCGACGGGGACGAGATAATTCTCGCCGCCCGCCTCGATGCCGTGGCCGGCATAGTAGACGACGGCGATGTCGGCGCCCTCGGCGTCCTCGATGAACCGCTCGATGGAGCGGCGGAGCTTGCGCGCGTCCGCGTCGCGGGCGTCGAAGGTCTCGAAGCCGAGATCGTCGAACAGGTCCTCGATCGCTTCGGCGTCGGATTTCGGATTGGCCAGCGGCGTCAGATGTTCGTAATCGCCATTGCCGACGATCAGCGCGACGCCGCGCATCGGCTTGTCGTCGGCGGCCGGGGCTGCGAGCGCCAGCAGCGCAAACGCCACCGCCGCCGCGAGCAGCCGCCGCGACGCCCAGATCCATTTCAACAAGCGGTCAACCCACATCCGCCCGCCCGATTTGCCCGCCGAACATGTCCGCTGGCGATATGGCGGCAAGATGGCGATGAAATTCAAGGGGGTATGGCAGCGGACAGGCAGGAACTTCGCGCGAGCTGGCGCATTGCCCTGCGGCCGGACGATCCAGCGACAGGGCCGGCGACAGGGAGCGAGACCATGGCCAAGGCCAGCAAGACCAATACGGGCAAGACGACGACCGACGCCGGCAAGAAGGCTTCAGCCGGCCTGAAACGCGCGGCGGCGAACGAGGAAAAGAAGATCGAGGCCCGCAAGGGCAGCGCCATGCCGAAGGGCGCGGCGCGCGTGGTCGAGCGCTCGAAGAGTTCCGACGGCAAGAGCCCGGCGGCCAAACAGAAATAGAGCCTATTCGGCCGAGGCCACGAGGTCCGGTCCGCCGCGCCCGGGCACAAGGTGAACGACCTTGAAGCCGCGCGAGCGGAGGTCGGCCAGCAGCGAGGGCAGCATAGCTGCGGTTCGGGCGTGGATGTCGTGCATCAGGATGATGCCGGAGCCGTTGGCGCCGAGCCGCGAGAGGATGCGCTGGCGCACCTGGTCCGGCGAGGACTGGAAGTAATCTTTCGAGTCGATGTTGGAATCGATCACGACGATGCCCTGCGAGGCGAGATGGCTGCGGAGCGCCGGGGTGTCGGCAAGGTAGGGGAAGCGGAAGAACGTTCCGCCGCGCCGGCGCGAGGGGCCGAGCGCGCCGGCGATCGAATTGCGGCCCTGCTCGATCTCGGCGACCGCGCGGGTGAAGCCGGCGGCGCGCAGGTTCACATGGTTCTGGGTGTGCGAGCCGATCGTATGCCCGCGCCCGGCCACCTTGCGCACCAGGTCCGGATAGGACTGCGCCATGCGGCCGACGACGAGGAAGGTCGCCTTGACGCCGAAACGGTCGAGCGTGTCCAGGATGGACGGCGTGCGCCCGGGCATCGGACCGTCGTCGAATGTGAGCACCACTTCGCGCGGCGCGAGCCGGATGTCGGAAACGCGGCCGACACGCAGCGTGCGGCCGGCGAGCGACCCGCCGAATTTCGGAGGAGCGAGGGACTCGCCCGGCTTTTTGAGAATGTCCGACGCCGGAGCCTTCTCCTGCGCGAAGCTGAGAGGCGGGGCGTGGGATCCTGCCTTGGGATTGGCGCACGCAGCGGCAAGCAGGGACAGGCCGGCCACGGCCAGCAACGAACGAACGCGACGCATGACGCCACCCATCACATTGATATCGATAGGATTTTTAGCGAGTTATGGTTAACGGACAGCTAATGCGGCGAATGACGCGACGTCGTGTCGGCGAATGCCGGCCTAAAGCTTGATTTAAGTTATTGGCCCTAGGATCGGCCGACTGAATTGAACACGAAGGATGCCCTGTTGGGCCTGCCGGCACTCGATCGCGTGATGTCACGGCGCACGTCGCCGGCTGTCCGCTATGCGCCCGCCGTCATCGCGTTCGCGGCGATCCTGTTCGGCGGCCTGTTCGCCGGAAACCTGAACCGTACGCTGCACTACAATGCGATACGCGAGCAGGTGCAGCACAAGCTTCTGCTGATCCGCAGCAATCTCGAGGGCGCGGTCCAGTCCGACGTGCAACTGGTACGCGGGCTGGTCGCCTCCCTTCGGACCGAGCCCTACATGTCCCAGCAACGCTACGCGACGCTGGTCGCGCAGTTGATGGTGGAGAGGACGCGGCTGCGCAACATCGCCGCCGCGCCGGACATGATCATCTCCTACATGTATCCGATGGCCGGAAACGAAAAGGCGATCGGCCTCAATTATCTGACGACACCCGACCAGCGCGAGACGGCCGAGCGGGCCCGCGATACGCGGGCGCTGGTGCTGGCCGGACCGGTCAATCTGCGCCAGGGCGGACAGGGCTTCATCGCCCGCTTTCCCGTATTTGTCCCGACGATAGGCGGAGGCGAACGTTTCTGGGGCGTCGTCTCGGCCGTCATCGATATCGAGCGCCTGTATCACGACGCGGGTTTGCGCGATGCATCCAGCGGCCTCGACATCGCGATCCGTGGCAAGGATGTCAGCGGCGGGTCCGGCGAGCTGTTCCATGGCGACCCTGCCATATTCAGCCGGGACCCCGTCGTGACCGAGGTGGTGCTGCCGTCGGGCTCTTGGCAACTCGCGGCCGTGCCGACCGCCGGCTGGTCGAATACGCCACCCAATGCGCTCTTCATCCGCAGCGTCTTCACGCTGGTCCTGGCCCTGGTGGTCGGGTCGATGATCCTCGCCGGACGGCTGCTTGGGGACCGGCAGAAGGCCTATTTCGAAATGCAGGGGCGCGAACGCGAACTCGCGCTGCTGTCGCGCCGGTTGCAACTGGCGCTCGAAGCGTCGAAGATCGGCGTTTGGGAATATAATGACGGCACCAAGGAACTGGTGTGGGACGAGCGCGTCGGCGAACTCTATGGCCGGCCTCAGAAGGGTTTCGCCAAGCGGGACTTCAGCGACTGGTCGCGCGCGGTGCATCCCGACGACTACGACCGCGCCATGCAGGAATCGGAGACGGCGATAGCGGCGCGACGCGCCTATTCCTCAAGCTATCGCATCGTCCTGCCCGACGGCACCCTCAGGCATGTGCGCACGAAAGCCCAACCCTTCGAAGACGCCGATGGATTGCGCCTGATCGGGGCCGAGTGGGATGTAACCGACGACGTCATGCTGCATCTTGATCTGGACCGCGCCCGGCACGCGGCCGAGTTGAAGAACGCCGAGCTCGAATCCGCCAAGACGCGTATCGAGCACAATGCCCTGCACGATGCGCTGACCGGCCTGCCGAACCGCCGCTTCCTCGACCAGGAGCTTCCGCTCGCGCGGATGGCCGCGGCCGGCCGCGAGATCGGCATGCTGCATATCGACCTCGACCGGTTCAAGCAGATCAACGACACGCTCGGCCACGCCGCCGGCGATGCGATGCTGGTGCATGCGGCGGGGGTTCTCAAAGCCTGCGCGCGCCCGACCGACGTGATCGCGCGCATCGGCGGCGACGAGTTCGTCGTGCTTGCCCCGGTCGATGCGAGCATCGCCGAGCTGGAAAACCTGGCGGACCGGATCATCGTCCGGATGCGCGAGCCGGTGGCCTATGAGGGCCATCAGTGCCGGTTCGGCGTCAGCATCGGCATCGCGACCGAACGGATGGGCGGCGCGGCCGCCGGCGACCTGATGGTCAATGCCGACATCGCGCTCTATCGGGCCAAGGGCAAGGGCCGCGACCGCTACGAGATATTCACCGAGGCGCTGCAGTCCGAGATCGTCCAGACCAAGCGGCTTGCCGACGAAATCCTCGCCGGCATCGAGCGGCGCGAGTTCGTGCCGTTCTACCAGCCGCAATTCGACGCGCGGACGCTGAAGATCGCCGGCGTCGAGGCGCTGGTCAGATGGAACCATCCAAGCCGGGGGCTGCTGGCGCCCGGCGAGTTCCTGCGGACCGCCGAGGAGCTGAACGTCGTCTCGACCATAGACCGTCTGATCCTCGAACAGGGCGTGGCCGATTTTCACCGGTGGGAAAGCCAGGGCCTCGGCATTCCGAGGATTTCGGTCAACGTCTCGGCCCGGCGCATCCAGGACGGGGAACTGATCGGCAGCCTCAAGCGCCTCGACATCAGGCCGGGAATGATCTCGTTCGAACTGGTGGAATCGATCTTCCTCGACGACCACGACGATCTGATCGAGTGGAATGTGGACCGGATCAAGGATCTGGGCATCGACATCGAGATCGACGATTTCGGAACGGGCTACGCCTCCATCGTCAGCCTGCAGAAGCTGAAGCCGCGGCGGCTGAAGATCGATCGGCAGCTTATCGCGCCGGTGGTGAAATCGCCCGCGCAGCGCAAGATGATCGGCTCCATCATCGAAATCGGCAAGGCGCTCGACATCGAGATCGTGGCGGAGGGCGTGGAGACCATGGAGCACGCGCTGATCCTCCAGACGATCGGCTGCGACCTTCTGCAAGGCTATGCGCTGGCGCGGCCGATGACGGCCTCGCAACTGGCGGACTTCGTCCGCGAGCAGGCGAGCGCCCGCGCCTGAACCGATTGGCGCGGCCAGCGCCACAATTCGCTCTCATTTCGGCGATGACTCGTTGCAACCCTTGGGCTAAACGTGAGTTGACGCCCGGACTGCAGTTTCCCCGGGCACCGGGACTACCGAAAGGATCGCCTATGCGCTGGAGAGGCCGCCCTCAGAGCGACAATGTTGAAGACCTGCGCGGGCAGGGAGGCGGCATGCGGCCCGGTCCCGGCGGCGGGTTCCGCATTCCGATCGGGCGTTCGGTCCGGACCGGCGGCGGTGGCGGCCTGACCGGCATCATCATTCTCGTCGTGCTGTTCTTCGCGCTGCGCGCCTGCGGCATCGACCCGATGGCCATCCTCGAAGGATCGGGCGTGCCCGGCCAGACACAGACTCGTCCGCAGCCCGCGCCGACCCAGCCCGGCCAGGCGCCTCAGGGCCAGGCGACGCCCAAGACCACCGACGAGGCCGGCGCGTTCGCGCGCACCATCCTCAAGGAGACCGAGGACGTCTGGACAGGCATCTTCAAGGCCGAAGGCGCGACCTATTCGCTGCCGACGCTGGTCCTGTTCGAGGACCAGGTTCGTTCGGCCTGCGGCTTCGCGTCCGCCGCGTCGGGCCCGTTCTACTGCCCGGGCGACCGCAAGCTCTATATCGACCTGTCCTTCTACAAGCAGCTCGAACAGCAATTCGACGCCGCCGGCGACTTCGCGCAGGCCTATGTGCTCGCCCATGAAGTCGGACACCATGTGCAGAACCTGATCGGCGTGCTGCCGCAGTTCAACGAGATGCGGCAGCGCATGAACCAGATCGAAGCCAACCAGATGTCGACCCGCGTGGAACTGCAGGCCGACTGCTTCGCCGGCATCTGGGGCCACTTCACCGCGCAGAAGGGATTGCTCGAGGAGGGCGATATCGAAGAAGCGCTGAACGCGGCCAACCAGATCGGCGACGACACGCTGCAGCGCCGCACGCAGGGCTATGTCGTGCCGGAGAGTTTCAACCACGGCACGTCGCAGCAGCGCCAGACCTGGTTCGCGCGCGGCTTCAAGTCGGGCAAGCTGTCGGATTGCGACACGTTCAACTCCGACATCTGAGCGGCGACCGGCTGCGGACGGGCTGAACCATGGCTTTGCTCCGCAGCACCGTGACCCTGGCCTGCGGCATCGCCGGCGCGCTAAGCCTCAGCCAGGCGCCGGAATTCGCGCAGCAATATCGCCAGAGATTGGGCGGCGCGCTGGAGGAACTGGCGCGCATCGTCGTCGAGTTCGACGAGGACGCGGCCAAGAACAACCTGTCGCGCGACGAGGCGCTCGCCACTTACGCGCAATCGGGCGAACAGTTCCTCAAGGATCGCGGCGAGCGCATGAAGACGACCATCGTGCGCATGGAGACGCTGGCCGCGCAGGCCCGCTGGTTCGAGGCGCTGCCGCCGGCCGCCAAGCCGGTGGCGCTCGCACGAGGCTATGACGAGACGCTGATGGCCGGGCTTTGGCGGGATTTCAAGCCGGCGGTGCCGCTGACGCTCGACGGCGCGCTGTGGGCCGGCGGCGGGTTTCTCGCCGCGTCAGGGCTCTTCATGCTCGTCACCATGCCGTTCCAGCGCTGGCGGCGACGCCGGCAAATCCGGAAAGAGGCGAAAAAGCTTATCGTTCCGCCAGAGCAGGTTCGCCGCGCCGTTCGCGGATCAGGTTCACGAAGCGCTTGAACAGATAGTGCGAATCCTGCGGGCCGGGCGAGGCCTCGGGATGATGCTGGACCGAGAAGACCGGCTTGCCGTCGAGCGCGATGCCGCAATTCGAGCCGTCGAACAGCGAGATATGAGTTTCGGTCACGCCCTCTGGCAGCGATTCACCGTCCACGGCAAAACCGTGGTTCATCGACACGATCTCGACCTTGCCGGTGGTGTGGTCCTTCACCGGATGGTTCGCTCCGTGGTGGCCCTGATGCATCTTGACGGTCTTGCCGCCGACGGCGAGCGCCAGCATCTGGTGGCCGAGGCAGATGCCGAAGACCGGCTTTTCGGTCTTCAGAAGGTCCCGGATGACCGGCACCGCATATTCACCGGTCGCCGCCGGATCGCCGGGGCCATTGGACAGGAAGATGCCGTCAGGCTGCATCGCCATGATCTCGGCGGCGCTGGTCCTGGCAGGCACGACGGTGACCTTCGCGCCGAGGCCGGCGAGCAGGCGCAGGATGTTGCGCTTGACGCCGTAGTCGACCGCGACGACATGCATGGTCGGCGTGTCCTCCGCGCCATAACCCTCGTTCCAGACCCAAGGCGTCTCGCTCCAGACCGACGACTGGCCGGAGGTCACGTCCTTCGCCAGATCGAGGCCGACGAGGCCGGACCACCCTGCCGCCTGTTTCTTGAGGGCCGGCAGGTCGAACTTGCCGTCCGGCGCGTGCGCGATGACCGCGTTGGGCGCACCCTTCTCGCGGATGAGAGCCGTCAGGGCGCGCGTGTCGATGCCGGCGAGGCCGATGACGCCGCGGCGCTTCAGCCATTCGTCCAGATGGCCGGCGGAACGGTAGTTCGACGGGTTGGTGACATCGGCCTTGAAGATCGCGCCGACGGCGCCCGCGCGCATGGCCGGCGTCAGGTCCTCGATGTCCTCGCCATTGGCCCCGACATTGCCGATATGCGGAAAGGTGAAGGTGACGATCTGGCCGGCATAGGAGGGGTCGGTCAGGATTTCCTGATAGCCGGTCAGCGCCGTGTTGAAGCAGACCTCCGCCACCGCCTGACCGGTCGCGCCCAAGCCTCGGCCGAAGATCACCGTGCCGTCCGCGAGGACGAGGCAGGCGGTCTGTTCCGGCTTGCTCCAGGGGGCTGTGGCCGCCATCATGGCTCCTTCGCCGGGGACTGCCCGGCCCTTGCTAACGGCCCGTTGAAGGGCCATATCATGCGTCGAAAAGCACAAGGGCGGCAGTCGCCATCCTTGTGCACAACCTACGTCCGTGGGTCTTAAGGACGCGGACAATAGGCGAACGACGACAGCCGGTCAATCACCGCAAGCGTCGGTCTCGGCAAATCTTTTGATCAACGGAATCAAGGGTTTGGCGGGGCCAAAAGCGTTTGCGCGCAGACCTGAGCGCCGCTATTGTCGCGAGCCGATGCAGGAGTGACGACCATGCGCGAGATTCTCGCGACGCAGCTCAAGAACGCGATGAAGGACGGCGACAAACGCCGTCTGTCAACGATTCGCCTGATCCAGGCGGCGATCAAGGATCGCGACATCGCCAATCGCGGCGCCGGCAAGGACCCCGTCAATGACGAGGAGATCATGACCGTGCTCGCCAAGATGGTGAAGCAGCGCGAGGAGTCGGCCCGCATCTACGAGGAGGCCGGGCGGGTGGAGCTTGCCGAGCAGGAGCGCGAGGAGATCGAGATCATCCGCTCATTCCTGCCGCAGCAGCTTGGCGAGGACCAGGTGCGCACCGCGTGCCAGAAGGTCATTTCCGAGATCGGCGCGGCGGGGCTGAAGGACATGGGCAAATGCATGGCCGTGCTGAAGGAGCAGTATCCCGGCAAGATGGATTTCGGGAAGGCTTCGGGCATGGTCAAGGACCTGCTGAAGTAGGGTTTTGGCATGCCGACGATCCTGATCACCGGCGGCGGGCGCGGCATCGGCGAGGAACTCGCCCGTCAGGCCGTCACGCGCGGATATGAAGTCTTCGCGACCGTCCGCGCGGCGCCCGCCAAGGCGCCCGCCGGCGTGACGCTGATCGCCGGCGTCGACCTGCTGCGGCCGCAGAGCGTGCAGAACATCGTCGAGGCGCTTGGCGGCCGGCCGGTCGATGTGCTGGTGAACAATGCCGGCATCATCGGACCTTCGCGCCAGTCGACGCTCGATATGGATTTCGACGGTTTTCGCGCGACGCTCGAGGTCAACACGCTCGGGCCGCTGCGGGTGGCGCAGGCGGTGCTAGCCAATCTGCGCGCCGCCCGCGACGCGGCGGGTGTCGCGAAGGTTCTGACCATCACCAGCCAGATGGGGCGGATGTCCTACTCGCTGTCCGACCGTATCGCCTATCGCGCGTCGAAATCGGCGGTGAACAAGGTGATGCAGGGGCTCGCGACGGACCTCAAAGGCGAGCGCATCGCCGTGCAGGTCATTCATCCCGGCTGGGTGCGGACCGACATGGGCGGCCGGAGCGCGGATGTGTCGCCGCAGGATTCGGCCGCCGGCATCCTCGACCGGGCCGATGCGCTCGACATGGCGACGACCGGGAGCTTCGTTGATTATTCCGGACAGACCATGCCCTGGTGAATAGTCAGATCGCCTTGAGCCGCGAGCCGCTCAGCAGGCCGTGCTCCTCCAGCACCGGATAGGCGATCGAGGCCAGCAGCGAATTGATCTGCTTCAGGTCGCGGATCGTGTCGAGATGGATCGAGCTCGTTTCGACGCTTTTCGCCGTGCCGGTGCTCAGACGTTCGAAATGGCCTTGCGTGGAACGTTTCTCGCGATCGCGCAGCCGGTCCTTCTCCTGGACGAGCTGCAACGCCGTTTCCCGGTCCCTGCTGATCAGCACGTTGAAGGCGAGGCGGGCATTGGCCAGAACCGAAGCGTGGAAGGCGGACAATTCGCGCCATCCGTCGTCGGTGAATTCCAGATGGCGCTCCATCTTCTTGCGCACATGGACGAGCATGTTGCGCACGATGATGTCGCCGACCTGTTCGAGTTTGACGCAGGCGCCGATCAGTTCCTGGCAACGCAGCGCCTCGGATTCGGTGAGCTGCCTTGACGTGACCTTGGCGAGGTAGAGTTTTATCGCCGCATGCCAGCGGTCGACCCGGTCGTCCAGCGCGGCGAGCCGGTCGATCCGCGCCTTCGTCGGGTTCTGGTAGAGGTCGATGACGTCGGCCAGCATGATCTCGATGGTCTCGCAGATGCGGACCACCTCACGCGTGGCGTTGGCCAGCGCCTGCTGTGGGGTGTCGAGCGCCGCCTCGTTCAGCGCCGACAGTTCGGCCGTTTCCGGCGTTTCGACCGGCTTGTCATGCGTGCTCAGCGCCACGATGCGCTCCGAGGCGCGGTAGATGAGGCCCGCGAGCGGCATGCCGGCGAGCAGGATGATCACATTGAACAGGATGTGAGCGTTGACGATCTGGTCCGGTACGGTCGCGCCGAGGAAGGCCATGGAGGGCTGCAATTCGAGGAATGCGACCAGCATGACCAGCGAGCCGACGCCCCGCATCAGCAGGTTGCCGATGGGAACGACGCGAACGCCGGGCTCCGCGCCGCGCGTCAACAGAGGCGCGATGACCGACGAACCGAGATTGACGCCGAGGACCAGGACGATGCCCAGATCCGGCGGGATGAGGCCACGGCCAGCCAGCGCCACGAGCAGGAGGACGGCGGCGATCGAGGAGTGGAACAGCCAGGTGACCAGCGCTGCCAGGAGGTAGGCGGTGACGCGGTCGCTGGAGAAATACTGGATGATGACCGGGAGGAGCCGGCTTTCGCGCAGCGGCTCGGACGCCTGGCCGATCATCTCCAGAGACAGGATGAGCAGGCCGACGCCGACGAGAATGCGGCCAATCTGTCGCCAGTCGCGGCGATCGGTCGCCATGAACATGAAGGTGCCGGCCACGAGGCAGATGGGCACCAGAAGGGACAGGTCGAAGGTCAGCAGCTTGACGACAAGCGCCGAGCCGATCTCCGCGCCGCGCACGGCGAGCTGTCCCGCCATGCCGCTGACGATGCCAGCGCCGGCGAAGGAGCCGACGAGCAGCGTGACCGCGGTCGAGCTTTGCAAGGCGATTGAGAGCGCACACCCGGCGAGCACGGCCATGAAGGGATTGCGCATCGTCGAACGCAGCTTCTGCCGCAGCAGGTCGCCATAGGCGCGCTCCACGCCGGTCTTGACCATGCGCGTGGCGAAAAGCAGCAGCGCAACCGCGCCCGCGAGGTTCAGCAGGACGATCGAACCGCTCATGACGCCGGCCGGCCGGCGGAGCGGATTGCGGGATGTCGAATATACATAGGCGCCATATGATCCCTGAAACGAGACCGTCAATTTCCATTAGCCGGATAATGTTGCCCGAGGCTGGACGACGACGGCGGGTGTCCGACGAACCATGTCGGGATTGGACAATACGCGATGCGGCGCGATGGTCGCCAGAAACATTACAGATTTGTAATAAGACATTGTATTAATTACACAATTGTAATCTATTGTTCAGTTTCGGTTCATCGCGCCGGCGATAGTCTCCGCTCGTCCACCCAAGAAAGGAGACAATTATGAAACGTCTTGCTCTCACCGCGATCGCCCTGTCGATGTTCGCCGTTCCGACGCTGCAGTCGGCGCAGGCGGCCCCGGCGCTGTCGCCGCAGTCGAACCTGACGGCACCGCTCGCCACCGAGGCCGCGCAGAAGCGTGGAGATCATCGCCGGTTCGACGAACGCCGCGTCGTCAAGAAGAAGGTCGTGACCAGGAATGTCGTCAAGCGCGCGCCGCACTGGAAGCGCGGCCAGAAATACGCGAGCTGGAAACGCTATCGCGCGGTCAACGATTACGGCCGCTATGGCCTGCATCGTCCCGCCTACGGCCAGCATTGGATTCGCGTCGGCAACGACTTCCTGCTGGTGAGCATCGCGACCGGCCTGATCTTCGGCGCGATCGCTGCGCGGTAAACCAAACGCGGATTGAATGGAGCGCCGGGCGGTCGATGGCCGCCCGGCTTTTTTGCGCTGTCAGGCGGCGGAGCCCGCCGCGGCGAGCGGCGGGCGCAGACCGGAACGCTTCTCGGCGGCGTAAGACAGAAGCGCGACGAGGGTGGCGACCGTCATCGAGGCGACTCCGAGCAGCGGCAGGGCGCGATAGGGCAGGCCGTTCGAAAGCAACACCGCGCCGAGAGACGCGGCGATCGCGATACCGATGTTGAAGCCGGACGGGATGAGCGCGGAGGCAAGGTTCGGCGCGTCCGCAGTCCAGCCGAGGATGCGCGCTTGGATCGGCGCGCCGATGGCGAAGTTGAGGGCGCCCCAGAGCGTCAGGACGGTGACGGTGGGGATCGGGTAGGGCGCGAACAGGTACATCAGCACCAGCATGGCAGCCTGGAGGGCGAGAAGCGTGATCAGGCTCGGCATGAGATTCCAGTCGGCGAGACGTCCGCCGACGAAGACGCCGAGGGTCGAGCCGATGCCGACCAGAAGCAGCACCCAGGGAATCGTCGTTTCGCTCAGGCCTGTGACCTGGCCGAGCAGCGGCGCGATGTAGGTGTAGGGGATCATCTGGCCGATCATCAGCATCAGCATGAGGATGAGCGAGGTCCAGACCTGCTGGCGCGACAGCACGCGCACCTCGTTGGCAAGATTGCCGGGAACATGCGCCGGGCCGACGCCGCGCGGCAGCAGGAGCGCGACCGCAAGCGCCGAGGCGATGCCGAGCGCGAACATGGCCCAGAACGTGGCGCGCCAGCCGAAGACGCCGCCGATCGCCGCGCCGGCAGGCACGCCGAGGATGTTGGAGACGGTCAGGCCGGCGAGGATGATGGCGATCGCCATGCCGCGCTTCTCGACGGGCACGAGGTGGACCGCGACGACCATGGACACGCCGAAATAGGTTCCGTGCGCGATGGCGGTTATGGCGCGGAAGGCCAGCATGGAGGCGAAGTCGGGGGCGAGCGCGCAGGCGAGCTGGCCAGCCGAAAAGAGGATCAGAAGGCCGGTGAGCAGCGCTTTGCGCGAGACGCGGGCGGTGGCGATCGTCAGGAACGGGCCGCCCAGCGCGACGCCGAGCGCGTAGCCGGAAACGAGATAGCCGGCGGTCGGCACGGACACGGACAGACCGTCCGCCACCTGCGGCAGGATGCCGGCGATGACGAATTCCGTGGTGCCGAAGGCGAAGGCGGCGACGAAGAGCGCAAGAAGTGCAAGGGGCATTGTGAAAATCCTGGAGGCGGTCCCTGACCACAGGAGGGCCGCTCGGGCAATCCAGAAGATTTGGGCCAGGGTTCAGAAAAGCTGGAGGGGTGGTTGGAATGTTGCCCGCGATGCCCAATCAGCATATATGACTACAGTAGTCATATCTGGAAGCGGAACATGAAAACGGTTCAGTTGAAAGACGCCAAGGCAAAGCTGTCGGCGGTCGTGGATGACGCGGTGGCGGGCGAACCGACCGTCATTACCCGGCATGGGAAGGAGGAAGCCGTCGTGCTTTCGATCACCGAATACCGGAAACTTTCCAAGAAGCCGAGCTTCGCCGAACTGCTGCTGGCCTTTCCGGGTGAGCCCGGGGACATCGAAGAATTCCGGGGGAGTCCTATCCGGGATGTGGACCTCTGATGTATCTGCTTGATACGAATGTCCTTTCGGCCAGAGCCCCCACAAAGGCTGTCCGGGACGAGGCGATCCTGGCCTGGATGCAGGGAGCCAGCGAACGCCTCTATCTGTCGGTCGTTACCGCGCTCGAAGTCGAAAAAGGTATCGAGCGACTTCGGCGCAGCGGATCTGAAAGAAAGGCTGCCGCGCTGAATGAATGGTGGGTGGCGATCGAAGAGGAATATGGCGCGCGGCTCCTGCCTCTTGATCTGGCGGCGGCGCGAGCAGCCGGCAGAATCGCCGATCGAGCCAGAGCATTCTCCCCCGACTTTCGCGATGTCGCGATCGCGGCCACAGCCGAGACGCGCGGGCTTGTGGTCATCACCTTCAATCAGCGGCATTTTGAATCGCTCGGCGTCGAGTTTCTCAATCCGCTGAACGGATTGCCTGATCATAGCCGTTCATAGAGCTGTGAATTCCGGTGACCACCGTTAAGAGGAGTCGCGGACTGTCTTAGTTCGCCCTATATCGGCGATCTGGATATGCCCGATGCGCTTTTCGCCCAACTTCCTCGATGAGATACGCGACCGCGTGCCGATCTCCACGGTCATCGCGTCGCGCGTCTCGTGGGATCGCAAGAAGACGAACGCCTCGCGCGGGGACTACTGGGCCTGCTGCCCGTTCCACGGGGAGAAGAGCCCGTCCTTCCACTGCGAGGACAAGAAAGGCCGTTATCACTGCTTCGGCTGCGGCGTGACGGGCGATCATTTTCGTTTCCTGACGGAGCTCGAAGGCCTGTCGTTCCCGGAAGCCGTCGAGCGCATCGCCGGCATGGCGGGCGTGCCGATGCCGGCGCGGGACGAGGCGGAGGAACGGCGAGAGCAGAAGCGGGCAAGCCTGACCGACGTCATGGAGATGGCGACCCGCTGGTTCCAGGACCGGCTGCAAGGCCCGGAGGGTGCAAAGGCGCGAGCTTATCTACGCGATCGCGGCCTGACCTCGGTGACACAGCAGACGTTCCGCCTCGGCTTCGCGCCTGAGAGCAGGAACGCACTGAAGGAGTTTTTGGCGTCGAAGGGCGTGACCAAGGACCAGATCGAGGCCTGCGGGCTGGTGCGGCATGGCGACGACATCGCCGTCTCCTACGACTATTTCCGAGATCGCATCATGTTTCCGATCGAGGACCGGCAGGGCAGGGTGATCGCCTTCGGCGGGCGGGCGATGTCGGCGGATGCGCTCGCCAAATACATGAACTCGCCCGATACCGAGCTCTTCCACAAGGGCAACGTGCTCTACAATTTCGCCCGCGCCCGCAAGGCTCAGGGCAAGGACCGGCCGATCATCGCCGTCGAAGGCTATATGGACGCGATCGCACTGGCTCAGGCCGGCATCGGCAATGTGGTGGCGCCTCTCGGCACGGCGTTGACCGAAAACCAGCTCGAACTGCTGTGGCGCATGAGCCCGGAGCCGGTCATGTGTTTCGACGGTGACAAGGCCGGCCTGAAGGCGGCCTGGCGCGCGGCGGATCTCGCGCTGCCGCTGGTGCAGGCCGGGCGCAGCCTGCGCTTCGCGCTGCTGCCGGAGGGTCAGGACCCCGACGATCTGGTCAAGGCGGAGGGGCCGCAGGCCTTCACCAAGGTCTTGAACGAGGCGCGGCCGCTTGCCGACCTGATCTGGGCGCGCGAGACCTCGGGCGGCGTGTTCGATACGCCGGAAAAGCGCGCCGAGCTGGAAAAGACGCTGCGCGAGCTGACCGGGCGGATCAAGGACGAAAGCGTCCGCTTCCACTACCAGCAGGAGATGCGGGAGCGGGTGCAGACCTTCTTCGGCGCAGGGCCGGGACGAGGTCCGCGCGGCGGCGGGCCGCGACCCGGCGGCAAAGGAGGGCGGCCCGGCGCGGCAGAGGGGCGGATGGCGGTCAGCGAAAGCCTTACCCGTTCGGCCATGGTCAAGGGCGGCGCAATGCCGGTGCGCGAGGCGGTCATCGTCGCGGCGCTGTTCAGCCATCCGGCGCTGATCGACGAGCATTACGACGACATCGAAATGCTGGACCTGTCACATCCCGGGCTGCGGCAGCTTCACGCCGTGCTGCTCGACGCGCTGGCGCATGGCATGGTGGGCGAGCGCGACGGCCTGCTCCGCGCGGTTCAGGCGGCGGGAACGGAAGAGACCTGGGAGCAGGCCCGCGCCATCGTGCAGAGGGTGCGCGGATGGCCCGCGCTCGAGGATGCCGCGCTGGACGACGCCCGCGACGCTTTCGCCCAGGCGCTGCACTTGCACCGAAGCCAGCGAAATCTACATAAGGAGCTGAAGGCGGCGGAAGTGGCGCTCGCGTCGGAGACGACCGAGGAAAATTTCCAGCGCCTCGTGGCGATCCAGACCCAGTTCCGCGACATGCAGGCGACCGAGGCGCTCATCGACGGCTTCGGCACGCAGTCCGGGCGGGTGAGGCGGTAGGCGCGTCCGGCAGAATGCCGACCGGCACGGAGCGGTAGCCGCGAAGTTCGCCAATTGATTCGCTTTTTTGGCGCGAATCAGCTTTGAGCCGCTTGACCTTGCGCCAGATTGGCGGAATCAGGACGGCTCGATCGCCGCCGAAATGGCTCAATTGGCATCAATTCGAGGATTTGGCCGCGAGGCCGCAGGGCAAAACGGGGCGAAATCGCCCGGCTGGACCACGGAACCGGCCAAGTAAAACAGGGTTAATTCGCCGTTAAGCGAGGCACGGGTAGCAATGCTGCTGTCGGGCAAGGGACAACTTTAGTCCAGCGCTCTCGGCAAGGCAGATACAGCGCCCTACATATAGAAGCCGCCATAAACGGCCGGGCTTTGGAGACGTAAAGCATGGCAAAACCGGAAAAGGAAGAGGCCGAGACCGAACGCGAAGGCGCGCCCGACGGGCCGCTGCTCGACCTTTCCGACGACGCCGTCAAGAAGATGATCAAGGCCGCCAAGAAGCGCGGCTATGTCACCTATACTGAGCTCAACGCGGTCCTTCCTTCGGAAGAGACCGATCCCGATCGCATCGAAGACATTCAGGCGATGCTGTCCGACATGGGCATCAACGTCATCGAGGCGGACGACGACGCGGACGAGGGCGAGCAGGAAGCCCAGCCCGACGGCGAGGAAGAGGCCAACGAGCTGGCCGAGCAGACCGGCACCGCCGTCGCGACCGTCGCCAAGAAGGAGCCGACCGACCGCACCGACGATCCCGTGCGCATGTATCTGCGCGAGATGGGCTCGGTCGAGCTGCTGTCGCGCGAGGGCGAAATCGCCATCGCCAAGCGCATCGAGGCCGGCCGCGAGACGATGATCGCGGGCCTGTGCGAGAGCCCGCTGACCTTCCAGGCGATCATCATCTGGCGCGACGAGCTGAACGAGGCGAAGATCCTGCTGCGCGAGATCATCGACCTCGAAGCGACCTATGCCGGCCCGGAGGCCAAGCAGGCGCCGGTTGTCGTGCATGTCGAGGAAGACAAGCCGAAGGACGATCCGCGCGCCGCCCGAAGGCAGTCCCGCGCCGACGAGGACGACATCACCAATGTCGGCGGCGAGAGCCGCGTCGAGGAGGAAGAAGAGGACGAGGACGAGCAGAACCTGTCGCTGGCCGCGATGGAGGCCGAGCTGCGGCCGCAGGTGATGACGACGCTCGATACGATCGCCGACGTCTACAAGAAGCTGCGCAAGCTGCAGGACCAGGCCGTCGAGGCCCGCCTTGCCGCCACCGGTTCTCTCTCGACCAGCCAGGAGCGGCGCTACAAGCAGCTCAAGGACGAACTGATCAAGGCGGTGAAGTCGCTCTCGCTCAACCAGGCGCGCATCGAGGCGCTGGTCGAGCAGCTCTACGACATCAACAAGCGGCTGGTGCAGAACGAGGGCAAGCTGCTGCGCCTGGCTGAAAGCTACGGCGTCAAGCGCGACGATTTCCTCAAAACCTATCAGGGCTCGGAACTCGACCCGAACTGGACCAAGTCGATCGCCAACCTCTCCAGCAAGGGCTGGAAGGAATTCACCAAGAACGAGAAGGACATGATCAAGGAGCTGCGCTCCGAGATCCAGAACCTCGCGCAGGAGACCGGCATCACCGTCGGCGAATTCCGCAAGATCGTCATGCAGGTGCAGAAGGGCGAGCGCGAAGCGGCCATCGCCAAGAAGGAGATGGTCGAGGCCAACCTGCGCCTCGTCATCTCCATCGCCAAGAAATACACGAACCGCGGCCTGCAGTTCCTCGACCTGATCCAGGAGGGGAACATCGGCCTGATGAAGGCGGTGGACAAGTTCGAGTACCGCCGCGGCTACAAGTTCTCGACCTATGCCACCTGGTGGATCAGGCAGGCGATCACCCGGTCGATCGCCGACCAGGCGCGCACGATCCGCATCCCGGTGCACATGATCGAGACGATCAACAAGATCGTGCGCACGAGCCGCCAGATGCTGCACGAGATCGGCCGCGAGCCGACGCCGGAGGAACTGGCCGAAAAGCTCGCCATGCCGCTCGAAAAGGTGCGCAAGGTCCTGAAGATCGCCAAGGAGCCGATCTCGCTCGAGACGCCCGTGGGCGACGAGGAGGATTCGCATCTCGGCGACTTCATCGAGGACAAGAACGCGATCCTGCCGATCGACGCGGCGATCCAGGCGAACCTGCGCGAGACCACCACGCGCGTGCTCGCCTCGCTCACCCCGCGCGAGGAGCGCGTGCTGCGCATGCGCTTCGGCATCGGCATGAACACCGACCACACGCTGGAGGAAGTCGGCCAGCAGTTCTCGGTGACGCGCGAGCGCATCCGCCAGATCGAGGCGAAGGCGCTGCGCAAGCTCAAGCATCCGAGCCGGTCTCGGAAGCTCAGGAGCTTCCTGGATAGCTGAGTTCAATAAAAGGGCGGCCATTGAGCCGCCCTTTTCATTTTACCTTCGACCTGACTTAGTGCTTCTCGAACACCGTCTCGAAGCCGCCCCACATCATCCGCATGCCGTCGAAGGGCATGTCCATGTCCTTCATGCGGGGGTCGTTCTCCATCTTATGGAAAGCGGCGTCCGCGGTCTTCTTGTCAGGCCACTTGATCCAGGAGAAGACCACCACTTCGTCCGGTTCGAGCTTCACGGCCATGGGAAAACTCGTCACCTTGCCGTCGGGCACGTCGCTACCCCAGGTCTCGACCTGTTCGGTCGCTCCCCATTCCTTGAAGATCGGCCACGCGGTGGCGGCCGATTTGATGTAGCGATCCTTGTCCTTCTTGTTCACCGGGGTGAGGAAGCCGCTGACATAGGTCATGTTGGTTCTCCTTCGTGACGTTGTTTCTGCTCAACCGGCCGCATTGGCGGCTGCCTCGATCTTGCTGATATCGATCTTCTTCATTGTCATCATCGCATCGAACGCAGCCTTGGCGCGGGCGGGATTGGGGTCGGTATAGAGCGCCATCAGGCGCTTCGGCGTGATCTGCCAGTTGACGCCCCAGCGATCCTTGCACCAGCCGCATTCGCTTTCGGCTCCGCCGCTTGTCGTGATCGCATTCCATAGCCGGTCGGTCTCGGCCTGATCCTCGGTCAGGATCATGAACGACACCGCTTCGGTTTGCGGGAAGATCGGGCCGCCGTTCAGGCCCATGAAGGAGCGGCCGGCCAGCGTGAACTCGACGACGAGTTCCTCGCCGGCATTGCCGGAAGGGTTCTCGGCGGGGCTGGCGTGGACGCTGTCGATGTGGCTGTCCGGCAGGCCGAGCGACATATAGAACTCGGCCGCCTTCTTCGCCTGGCCACGGTCATACCAGATGCAGGGCGTGATCTTGTCGGACATGCCTGTTTCCTTTCAGGTTTGCTTCGACCGATGGCGGCCGCTGTGGACGTAACGGACGGCCGCGAGATCGGCTCCGTCTTGGCTCAAAGTTCAGTGCGTCTGTCGCGTTTGGACTTGAGAAGCATGACCGAAAGTGTTATCTGTTGCAAGTATGAAGTTAGAAAAAATAACTGACAAGCCCGGACGCACCTATGACGACGCCTGTGGCACGGCGCTCGCGCTCGATCTGATCGGCGAACGATGGGCGATGCTGGTGATGCGCGAACTGCTGCTTGGGCCGCGACGCTTCGGCGATCTGCGCAGCGGCCTGCCGGGCATCAGCGCCAATGTGCTGACGCAGAGGCTCGAGGGTCTGGAGGCTGTCGGCGTCGTGGCGAAACGCAAACTGCCGCCGCCGGCGTCGGTGCAGGTCTACGAACTGACCGACTGGGGCAAGGAGGCGGAGCCGCTGATCCTCGGTTTGGGAAAATGGGCCGTCCGCTCGCCGCTGCACGACGCCGAGGCGCCCCTGAGCGCCGTCGGCATGATGCTGTCGTTCAAGACCATGTTCGTCCCGGAGCGGGCGAAGGACGTGGACATCACCGTGGCCTTCAGGCTCGGAGAAGACGCCTACTGGGCACGGGTCAAGGACGGCGAACTGATCGAAGGGCGCGGCGAGCCCGAGAAATATGACTTTGAACTGGCGGGCGACCCCGGCGTGATCGGCGGTGTGGTTCACGGCTTTGCCGACGCCGCCGAAATGGAGAAAGCGGGGCAGATCGCGATCAAGGGTGACCGTGCTCAACTGGCTCGGTTTTCGGCCCTGTTCGAAATGCCGCCCAAGGTCGGAGCCCTCGACGCGGCCGAGTGATCTGCCTATCCTGGTCCTTTGAAAAGAGGATGAAACATGCCGATCACCGGACCGCAATGCCGCGCCGCGCGCGCCCTTGTCGAACTGTCGCGCGAGATCGTCGGCGGACGCTGCGGGCTCGATGCGCAGACGATCGAGGCCTTCGAGCGCAAGATCGCGGTTCCGGACGCCGATACGATCGCGCTTCTGCAGAAGACGCTTGAGGAGGCTGGCGCAGTATTCATTCCCGAGAATGGCGGCGGGGTCGGCGTGCGGCTGAAATTCAACCGCTCCGAGACGAAGCGGCTGATGAACCTGGAAAATGAAGGCGGCATCGCCGCCGGCGACGACGTCCCTTGATGGGAGTATCTGCCTAACGCGCGATGCGGTCGGGCTCCGGCCCGACATAACGCGCGTGAGGACGGATCAGGACGCCCGAATGCAGTTGCTCGATGGCGTGGGCCACCCAGCCAGCGCTGCGGGCGATGGCGAACAGGGCCGTCTCATGGCCGACCGGCAGGCCGAACATGCGCATCAGCACCGCCAGCGCATAGTCGATGTTCGGATAGAGCCCGGTCGCCTCGGTGATCAGGGCCGGGGCCTCCACCGCCATGCGCCGGTCGGCGCCTGCCTTGACGAGCGCAGTCAGTAGCACATCCGAGCGCGGGTCGCCGTTCTTGTAGACGGTATGCCCAAAACCCGGAATGCGTTCGCCGAGCGCGACACGGTCGCGGATCTTCATTGCAAGGTCGCCCTCGGCGAGATCGGCGACCATCAGCGCCGCAAGCGGCCCCGCGCCGCCATGTTTCGGACCTTTCAGAGCGACGAGGCCGGCGATCAGCCCGTCATAGAGATTGAGCCCCGTCGAGACGGCGCATCGTACCGTCCAGGTCGATGCGTTGAGCTCATGGTCGGCCAGCAGAACAAGCGCCAGGCGGAATAGTTCGGATGCGCGACGGTCGCCCGGCGTCCACGCCTGCGCGACCTGCATATGGATCGGCGCAGCCGAGACGGGAGCGCCGAGGATGGCGGCGGCCAACAGGCGGATAGCGCGCGCGCCGACCTTGGCCCGCCCCTCGGGCGACCGGTTGAAGGCGCGCGGGTCGGCTTCGCTCGCCAAAGCCAGCGCCGCCGTCGCGCGGGACAAAGCAGGCGCGTCGCGCGCAGCCTGAAGGATCGCCGCCATGGCTGTGTCCACGACGGGCAGATTATCGGATTCGAACGGATCGGCCTCGCGCGCGCCCCAAAGCAGGGTGGCCGCCTGTTCGAGCGTCGCCGTCCCGGCAAGCGCGATGGCGGTGACGCCGCGATAGACCGGGCCGGCCTCGGTGATCGTCCCGACGGATGTGTCGAGCACCGGCATGCCCGGATCGGCGCCGGCCGCCTGAGGCGCGCCACGGCGCATGCGCATCGCACGCACGTCCTCCGCGCGGTAGCGCCGTGCCCGACCGTCACCGATTGGTTCCGAGCGGATCAGCCCCCGACTCACATAGGCGTAGAGGGTAGCGGGGGAGATCGAGAGCTCGGCCGCCGCTTCGCGCGCCGTGAGATAAAGCGGCGTCTCCGGATTCTTTGTATTGATCATGTCAATCAATATTGATCAATAATGATGGAGGGTCAATCTTGTTGCGTTGCAGCAGGAGATGATCATGAACGCACATAGCAAGACCCACGCCGGCCTGGACGGCGTCGTCGCGGCAGTGACTGGCCTTTCGCATGTGGACGGCGAGCGCGGCGAGCTGATCGTCGCGGGCCACTCGGTCGGCGACTTGGCCCGGCGCACCGATTTCGAGGGCCTCGCGGCCAAGCTCTGGTCGATCGCAAGCGGCGAGCCGGTAGCGGAGGCGGATGTGCGCCGCTGGTTCGGACAGGCGCGGATGGAGGCTTTTGCGCGGCTCGACGCGATCCTGCCGGCGACCAGCGGCATGGGGACGATCGAGGCGTTCAGGGTGGCGGTCGCGGCTTTGCCGTCAGGTGGAGATATCCCGGCGCATGTCAGGCTGACGGGTGCGATGCCCGTGCTGGCGGCGGCGCTGGTGCGGCAGGCTCGTGCCGAACCGGCAATCGCGCCGGACCCGGCGCTCGGCCATGCGGCCGACTTATTGCGCATGATGCGCGGCGCGGCGGCGAGCGAGGCCGAGGCGAGGGCGCTCGACACCTATCTGGTGGCGGTTGCCGACCACGGCATGAACGCCTCGACCTTTACCGCCCGGGTGGTCGCCTCGACGCAGGCTGACCTCGGCATGGCTGTGACGGCGGCCTATTGCGCGCTGACCGGTCCGCTGCATGGCGGCGCGCCTGAACCGGTGCTCGACATGCTGGACCAGATCGGCAGCGAGGAGCGCATCGGCGACTGGATCGATGCGGCGCTGGCGCGCGGCGAGCGGCTGATGGGATTCGGCCATCGCATCTACAAGGTGCGCGATCCGCGCGCCGACGTGCTGCGGCAGGCGGTCGAGACCTTGAGCGGGCGCGGCACCGACCTGGGCTTCGCGGCGCAGGTGGAAGCCTATGCGCGCCGCGCGCTGGAACGGGCAAAACCGGACCGCAAGCTCGACACCAATGTCGAGTTCTACACGGCGATCCTGCTCGATGCGCTGGCCATTCCGCGCCAGGCGTTCACGCCGGTCTTCGCGGTCGGGCGCGTCGCCGGATGGACCGCGCATGCGATGGAACAGCAGCGGACCGGGCGTCTTCTGCGTCCGAGTTCCGTCTATGTCGGTGAGAGCCCAACGGGCTGACGTTCGCGATGGTCGCGGCTTGCGAACATTAGCCAGATCGATAGGCTTGCGCTCATCAAGGAGCCAGCCTCTTGTCGCCCGAATTCCTGCTGACCACGCTGATCATCGTCGCCTCGCCGGGCACCGGCGCCGTCTACACGATCGCGGCCGGACTGGCGCGGGGCGGCAAGGCGAGCATCTGGGCGGCGTTTGCCTGCACGCTCGGCATCGTGCCGCATCTGATCGCCGCGATCACCGGTCTGGCGGCGCTGCTGCACACCTCGGCGCTGTTGTTCGACATCGTCAAATATGCCGGGGTCGCCTACCTGCTCTACATGGCCTGGGCGACCTTGAAGGAGCACGGCGCGATGAAGATCGAGGGCGGCCCGGACCGGCGTTCGGCCCGGCAGGTGATCGTCGACGGCGTGCTGATCAATCTGCTCAATCCGAAACTGTCGATCTTCTTTGTCGCCTTCCTGCCGCAGTTCATCTCGCCGACCGAGCCGCATGTGCTCTCGCGCATGCTCGAACTGTCGGGCGTGTTCATGCTGGCGACCTTCGTGATCTTCGCGATCTACGGACTTTGCGCGGCGTCGATGCGCGACCGGGTTCTGTCGAGCCCGAACGTGCTCGCCTGGATGCGGCGTTCCTTCGCCGCGGCGTTCGTGGCGCTGGGCGCGAAGCTGGCGCTGACCGAGCGCTGAGGCGGTGGCCGAAAAGGTCGACCTGAAGAAGGAGTTGAAGCCATTCTATGCGCCACCGGTCGGCCGGTTCGTGCTCGTCGACGTGCCGCCGATGCGGTATCTCATGGTGGACGGAAAGGGCGACCCGAACACGGCGCCCGCCTATGCGCGCGCCGTCGAATGGCTCTATTCGGTGAGCTATCCCGTCAAGTTCATGTCGAAGAACGAACTTGGCCGCGACTACACCGTCATGCCGCTCGAGGGGCTGTGGTGGGCCGACGACATGGAGACCTTCGTCAGCCGGCAGAAGGACAAATGGTCCTGGACGATGCTGATCATGCAGCCGGAATGGATCTCAGCGGCTATGGTCGAGGCGGTGGTCGCCAAGGTCCGCGCCAAATTGGGCGAGCCGCCGCCGGGCCTGCGGCTGGAAACGCTGCATGAAGGGCTTTGCGTGCAGACCATGCATGTCGGCTCCTATGACGACGAGGGGCCGACGCTGGCGAAGCTGCATGGGGAGTTTCTGCCGGAGAACGGACTGGCCGAGACCGGCCACCATCACGAGATCTATATCGGCGACCCGCGCAAGACGCCGCCGGCGAAGCTGCGGACCGTGCTGCGCCAGCCGGTACGCCGCATCTGAGACCGCAAAGGCGAACCCCCGGAGCGGGGACGGCTCCGGGGGTGCATGCGGGTCATGGCCTGACCTGGCTTACTGCCAATACTTGACCGGGCAGGACGGGTGCTTGCCGAAGCCGACGACCTTGGTCTGGCCGAACTTCTTGCCCTTGATCACCACGCCGTTCCAGTTGGCCTTGTGGACGTATGCCTTCTTCAGGCCCATCGACTTGGCCTTGTAGAGCGCCTTGCCGGGCATGCAGTGCGGCTTGTAGGGGCCGTAGCCACCGCCCCAGCCGGGGCCATAGCCGAAACCGAAGCCCTGGCCGAAATGGATATCGATGTCGACATTGCCGGCGCTGGCGGTGGACGGGACGGCGGCGAACGCGCCGACGGACACGATGGCGGCGAGGGCGAGGGTCTTGAACTTGCGGATCATGGTCTTTCCTCCTTTTGGGACCGCTGCGAACCATTCGCCGCGGTGTGATGCCTTTCTGGAGGACGCCGGCTGAACCGGGCCGGAACCGCGCATTCATCGGAAATTCATTCTTCGCGGACGAGGTCGGGGCGGAACCGAGCGCCCGGCTGGCCGTTTTCCCGGTCCAACAGGAGAGCAGCCATGGCCAGCCCCCAAACCGCCAAAGCAGAGAAATCGCCTGCGGTCAAATCGCTGCGCAAGGAGCAGGCGAAGCAGAAGGCGAAGACATCCAAACAGGCCGAGGAAGAACTGGTTCGCGGCCTGAAGGACAGTTTTCCCGCCAGCGACCCGCCGTCGGCGACCAACACGACCACCGCCGGCGAGGCGAGCCCCAAACACAAGCATCTGCGTCCCATGTAGCGGCGTGCTCCATTTCCCGCTAATGGTCGCTGACGATTGCGGGAGCGTTGGAATGTCCTTCCTGAAGAAGCTTTTCGGCGGTGGCGGCGGATCGGGGGCCCCCGCCGGTCCTGTCAAGGAAGCCGAATATAATGGCTACCTGATCAAGGCGACGCCCTATCAGGAAAGCGGCCAGTGGCAGACCTGCGGGGTCGTCTCGCGCGATATCGGCGGCGTGACTAAGGAGCATCGTTTCATCCGCGCCGACCGGTTTCCGTCGCAGGACCAGGCCGCCGACCAGGCGATCGTGAAGGGCAAGCAGATCATCGACCAGCAGGGCGAACGGATGTTCGACGCCTGAATGCGGTCATCGGGCTGAGCCGGCCGCCAGACTGCCGATGAGGCCGGTGAGAACGGCCTCATAGTCCGCGCGCGGAGCGCCGGCCGATATCTCCAGCGCAGCGCGGTCGAAGGCAGCCGACAGCAGCGCCGTCAACGCATCGAGCGGAAGCGGCGGCAATTCGCGCGCGCGCATCGCGGCGGCCAGTCCTGCGCGCAGAGCATGCGAACCGCCCGTGGCCTCGTCGATCCGGTCCATCTCCACCCGTCCCAGCACCGCCGGCCCGTCGAGGAGCAGCAGGCGGGTGCGCCCCGGTTTCTCCATCGCATCGAGAAAGGCGCGGCCGCCGGCGGCGAGCGCCTGCATCAAGGGCAGGCCGGCCGGCGAAGCCCGCTCGATCGCGTCCGCGACCAGAGCGGATTCGCGTTCGACTACGGCCCGGAACAGGGCCTGCTTGTCGGCGAAGTGATGATAGAGCGCGCCGCGCGTCACGCCGGCCGCCGCCACGATGTCGGGCGTCGCCGTGTCGGCGTAGCCCTTTTCCACGAACAACCTCCGCGCTGCCGCGAGGAGGGCAGCGCGCATCGTCTCGCTGCGCTCGGCATTCGAGCGACGGGCATTTTCCTGTTGCATACATACAGCCTGTATGTTAATTCGATATCTACATACAGATTGTATGTTTATTGAAGAGGAAAGGAAAGAGCGATGAAGACGACGAGCTACTATCCTGTGCTGATGGTCGAGGACGTGACCGAGACGGCGCGGTTCTATGTTGAGCATTTCGGCTTCAAGCCGCTGTTCGAAAGCGACTGGTACGTCCATCTCCAGATGGCGGACGACAAGCGCGTCAATCTCGGCATGGTGCGCTACGACCACGAGACGGTGCCGGCCGCGCAGCGCAAACCGGTGTCGGGCCTCCTGATCAATTTCGAGGTGAAGGACCCGGACGCAGTTCATGCCAGGGCGAAGGCCGCCGGCCTGCCGATCCTGCGATCGCTGCGCGACGAGGATTTCGGCCAGCGCCACTTCATCACCGCCGACCCGAACGGGGTGATGATCGACGTGATCAGACCGATCCAGCCGAGCGCCGAGTTCCTGGCGCAGTATCAGCCGGACGCGGTCGGCGTTTGACCGCTCTGGCCAACCGTCTCCTGCTTTGCGAGGATTGTCCGCAAAGCAGGAGACAGGCCATGAAGATCACGAAGAATGGCGAGGCGGCGTCGCGCCGGCCGAGCGCCGACTGGTTCACCGGAACGGTCTGGCAGGAGCCGATCGTGGAAGCGCCGGAACCGGCGCGGGTGCGCGCCGCGCTGGTGACCTTCGAACCCGGCGCGCGCACCAACTGGCACACCCATCCGCTCGGGCAGACGCTTTATGTCGTTCTCGGTTCCGGGTTGGCGCAGGTCTGGGGCGAGGCGGCGCAGGAGATCAAGGCCGGCGACACGGTCTGGATCCCGCCCGGCGAAAAACACTGGCACGGCGCGGGACCGACGACGCGCATGGCGCATATCGCCATCCAGGAGGCGCTGAACGGCAGCCCTGTGGAGTGGCTGGAGCGCGTTACGGATGAAGAATACGGGGGAGCATGAGCGGAACTCAGGCCCAAAACATTCCGGCCGTCAGCCCGGCGACCGCGGCGACACTGGTCAAGCCAACCGGCCAAGCGACCCCGCTGCCGCCGGTCGATGCAGCTATGACCGCCTTGGACAGGGTGTTGACGGCGACCGCAAGAATGATCGCCTGAGCGGCGAGCTCAATCGTTATGCTCTGGCCGACGAGCCGCGCCATCGAGATCGTCACGGCGTCGACGTCGGCGATCCCCGAAAGCGCGGCGATCAACAGCACGCCGGCCTGACCGGCGGCTCCGACGGCAATCTTCGCCGCGACCATGATCACCGCGATCACCAGGGCCAGTTTGATCGCAGTCCCCAGCGCTAGCGGATTGGCGACGCGCAATTCGGGATTCTCCTGCTGCGTATTCGTGAGCAGGAGCAGCGCCGACCCGCCTGCCAAAACCACGGCGCCCGCGAGCAGAGGCGGCGCGATGACGTCTCGCAGTGCGCCGTTGAGGGCCAGCGCGACGATGCCGACCCTGACTATCATTACCAGCCCGGCGATCAGTATCCCGGCAGAGAGCAGCCTGGCTGACGACGGATGCTCCCGGGCAAGCCGGGCAAGTGAGAGGGTTGTTGCCGTCGAAGATGCGAGACCGCCGGCGATGGCGGCCATCACCACGCCGAGCCGATCGCCGAACAGCTTGATGGCCACGTAACCGCCGAACGAAATAGCGGCGATCAGGATGGTGAGCAGCCAGATCTCATAAGGATTGATGGCGTCGAACGGATCGACGGTGCGGTTGGGCAGGACCGGCAGCAGCAGGAAGGTCATGGCCAGCAGGATCAGCGCGGCCCGAATCTCCTCCCAGGTCAGCGATGCGACCCACCGGTGCAGCGATTCGCGCAGGGCAAGGACACCGGTCATTGCAACCGCTCCCGCGATGGCCGCGATCTGGTCACCCACCACGGCCAGCACGCCGAGCATGAAGGTGAGCATGCCGGCCACCGTCGAGGTGACGCTCATGTTCTGATCGGCCTTCGCTTCCAGCCAGTGGAAAGCGGTGAACGCGGCCGCGAAACCGAGAAACACCAGTCCTATGACGATGCCCCTGTCGTCCTGACCCACCGCGCCCGCGATGCCGCCGAGCAATCCGGACAGGGCGAAGGTTCGAAAGCCGGCGGCGCGCTGGTGGTCCTCCTCATTGCGGGAGCGCCAGCCGCGCTCAAGCCCCACAAGCAGGCCTATCGCCAAGGAAACCGCCAGCCGGCCGAGGAGGTCTATCTGGTCCATGACGCGACATTACATAGGCGTTCCGGCAAGAACAGTGGCTCCATGGGAGACGGCGAACCGCTTGTCTTCGACGCCATTGTCATGACACGCTTGCCGCCTGTTGATCGGAGGACGCCATGTCGCTGAAGGGCAAGACGATGTTCATTTCGGGCGGGTCGCGCGGCATCGGGCTGGCGATCGCGCTGCGCGCCGCGCGCGACGGGGCGAATGTGACGATCGCCGCCAAGACCGCCGAGCCGCATCCGAAGCTGCCCGGCACGATCTACACGGCGGCCGAGGAGATCGAGGCGGCGGGCGGGCAGGCGCTGCCGGTGCTCTGCGACATCCGCGAGGAGGCGCAGGTGGCCGATGCGGTGGAGAAGACCGTTGCGCGTTTCGGCGGCATCGACATCTGCCTGAACAATGCGAGCGCCATCCAGCTCACAGGCACGCTCGAAACCGACATGAAGCGCTACGACCTGATGAACCAGATCAATGCGCGCGGCACGTTCCTCGTCTCGAAGATGTGCATCCCGCATCTGAAAAAGGCGGCGAACCCGCATATCCTGAACCTGTCGCCGCCGCTCGACATGGCGGCCAAATGGTTCAAGGACCACGTCGCCTACACGATGGCGAAGTTCGGCATGTCGATGTGCACGCTCGGCATGAGCGAGGAGTTCCGCAAGGACGGCATCGCGGTCAATTCGTTGTGGCCGTTGACCGCGATCGACACGGCGGCGGTGCGCAACCTGCTGGGCGGCGCGACGGTGGCCGCGATGAGCCGGCTGCCGGACATCATGGCGGACGCGGCGCATGCGATCCTGACGCGGCCATCGCGCGAGTGCACCGGCAATTTCTTCATCGACGAACTGGTGTTGCGCGAAACTGGCGTCACCGATTTCTCGATCTATTCGCCCGGCGCGAAAGGCCCACTGGCGGCCGATTTCTTCGTGCCGGACGAGGCGTTCAAGGCATCTCCGACCAAGGTGGTCGGCGCGATCGGGTGAAGCGCCTATAAGTGGCGCTGCGGATCCATGCTGCCGTGGAGGATGCGGACGACATCGATTTTTTCGCGGCCAATGTGAAAGAAGAGGATGTGCGAGCCGACGACCAACTTCTTCAATCCCGCCTTTCCAACTCCGGCGTCCCTGACCAGCGCCGGAAGATCATCGATTCTTTCGAGCGATCGTATCAGGCGGGAGACATATTCCTGCGCTGTTTGCTTGCCCCAGTTCTGCCTGGAATAGATGGCGATGCTCTTCAGATCGGCGCGCGCGGCTGGGCGCAGCGCGACCGTGCGTTTCATTGGGCATTCATCTCGGCGATAAACTCATCAAGGTCGAAGTCTTCCGCTTCGCCGGACGCATAGCCTTCATCGATCGCCGCCCGCAGCCGCTCAAGCGCATTTTCCTGCTCTTCAAGCAATCGCAAGCCTGCCCTCACGGCCTCGCTGGCCGAACCGAACCGGCCGTTGGCGACCTGGCGGTCGATGAATTCCAGATAGGAATCCCCGAGGGTTATGGACGTGTTCTTCGGCATGACTTCCTCGCTACCAATGAATGGTACTTCGTCCGGATGCCGAATTCAAGCCGCGAGCCGGCGAGCGCCTACAGGCTCGGGCCGTCGTCCTTGCCGCCTTTGTTCTTGCCGGACAGCTTGTCGATATAGGCGAGGAACAGTGCCGAGACGACGAAGGCGAGGTGGATGATCGTCAGCCACATCAGTTGCGCGTTCGTGTATTGCGCGCTGTTCAGGAACACCTGCAGCAGGTGGATCGAGGAGATCGCGACGATGGTCGAGGCGACCTTGATCTTCAGCGACCCGGCGTCGATCGTGCCGAGCCAATGCACCTCGCCGTCATTGTTGTCGAAGCGGCTGACGAAGTTCTCGTAGCCTGAGATGATGACCATCACCACCAGGCTCGCCACCAGCGCCGCGTCGATCAGGCCGAGCATCTTCAGGATCGTGTCGGTGTCGTTCAACTGCGTCACGTCGCCGGCGAAGCTGACAAGCTTGAACAGGAACGAGACGGCATAGATGCCGAGCGCCACAGCCAGCCCGAGATAGAACACGACCAGCAGCCAGCGGGAGGCGAGGATGATGTTTTCGACGAAGAGTTCGAGGCGCTTCATGGATCGGGGATCTTGTTGCTTGCGCCCATGTCGCGCAGCAATCTCGGTTTTTCAAGTGGCGTAGAGGAAAAGACGCCCGGCAAGCCTTTCGGCCGCCGGGCGCCTGTGCCGGACCCCCGATGCGTGGGGACCGGCGGAGCGTGGAAGAACCTCAGTTCCTGGCCGCGACCTCCGGCGACACCAGCGGCGTGATGCGGCGGATGGCGACGCGGCGGTTCTGCTCTTCCGGGCCATCCGACTTGATCTTGAGGTACTGCTCGCCATAGCCCTGCGTGGTGAGGTTCTCCGGCGGAATCTCGAAGACGTCGGTCAGGGCCGCCGCCACGGCCTCGGCGCGGCGGTCGGACAAAGCGAGGTTCGCCATGTCGGAGCCGACGGCGTCGGTGTGGCCCTCGATCAGGAAGGTCTCGGCCGGGTTCTTGTCCAGCATCTTGGCCATCGCCTTGGCCACCCCGTCGAGGCGGCCGATGGCGTCCTCCTTGATCTCGGCCGAGCCGAACTCGAAGGTGATGGTGTCGAGGTCGACGCGGCGCACGGAGTCGCGGACGCGGGCCGAACGTTTCACTTCATCGACCGAGTAGTAGCGTTCGACACGCTCCACCGGCGGCTGGTCGAGGAACTCGTAATAAGCCTCCTCGTCTTCGGCGTCATCCGCGTCGAGAATGTATTCGTCGACCGGAATGTCGAGCACCAGCGGCGGCAGGTCGTCGCCGGGGTCGCGCCAGCCCCCGTCGCGCGGCCCGCGGCGGTCCTCGTCGACATAAACCAGCACATATTCGCGCCCGTCGGGCGTGATGCGCGAGCGGCGGATGACCTCGCCATAGCGGTCACGCACCGTCACGATCTGCACGCCATTGGCGCGGACGATCGTCTCGCGGGTGCGGCCGCGCGGCAATTCTTCGTAGTATGTCTCCTTCGCGCCGCGCTCCATACGCGGACGGTCGCTCGATTCGACCGTCGGGCGTCCGCCGAGGTCTATGATCACGCGGCCGCCGATCTCGCGCAGCACGTCCACGCCCTCGCGGCGCTCGCGCTTCGGCGCACGGTCGCCCTCGATGCGACGGCCTTCCTCCTTGGTGACCGGCACGATGTCCTTCACGTCGACGTGCTCCTTCTGCGCTTCGGCGTCGGAGGCCGGGGGCGGGCCAGCGGCGACGGGCGGCTTCTCCGGCTGTTGCGGCTGTGCAGCCTGATCAGCGCCGGGCGCAGGCTTCTGGCTGTCGAGCACGGGCGCGGCGTTTTCCGGCAGCTTGTCGGCGCCTGGCTCAGCGGTCGTCGGCTGTTCGCCGGTTGCGGGTGGCTGCTGCGGTTGCGCCGTATCCGCCGGTGGAGGCTCGACGGCCGGGGCCTGTGGCTGGGCGGTGTCAGCGGGCGGCTGCTCGGGCTGCGCTGGCTGGGCCGGCTGCGCCGTGTCAGCGGGAGGCTGCACTGCCGGCGGCTGGGCGGGTTCAGCGGCGTCCGCCGGCTTCTGCTCCTCGGCCTTGGGTTCGGCAGCCTGTTCCTGGCGTTGCTTCTCGCGCGCCTCACGGCGCTCGCGCTGCCGTTTCTCGCGCGGGCTCTCCTCGGCCTGACCTTCGGCCGGCGACTCGACGGCGGGCTGAGCTTCCTGAGCGGGCTGCTCGGCAGGAGCCTCCTGTTCGGCGGCGCGCTGTTTGCGCGGCTTGGCTTCCGGCTCGGGCTCGGCCGCCTGGGGCGCGGGCGCAGGCTCGGCTGCTTGCGGGGCAGGGGCCGGCTCAGCGGCCTGCGGAGCGGCTTCAGCCGGCGCTTCCTGTTGCGGTTCCTGCGCCTGGCGGCGCTTCTTGCGAGGCTGGCCTTCTTCCTCGGCCGCTGGTTCCTCGGCTGCCGGCTCCTCGTTCTGGGCAAGCTGCAAGATACGGCCGGGGGCAGGGCCCGTGACGATGTTGTCGATCGAGGCTCCAGTGGCCTTGCCCTGCGCTGCGATGGACGGGATTTCCGTCATCATCAGTGCGAGCGCCGTGGCGGCGACAAGTCGTGGCGTCAGGTTTTTCAAGACAAACTCCTTCATCCGTTGGAGACGGACCCTTCGGCCCGGAAATGCCTGCCCCGCATTATCGTTCCGAAGAAAATCGGCCAGCATGGCCCTTTGTGGGTGCGACCGGGGCAAAGGCGTGGCGAAATCCCAGCGATTTTCGTCAATGCCTTGACCATGGCCAGATGCGGGCGCATCTCACCTGCCATGGCCGAGCCGTTCTGGAAAACCGTGCCGATGGAGGCGATGACCGCCGCCCAGTGGGAATCACTGTGCGACGGCTGCGGCAAGTGCTGTCTCGCCAAGCTCGAGGACGAAGACACCGGGCGGATTTATTTCACGTCCGTTGGCTGCACACTGTTCGATGCCGGCGCCTGCCGCTGCAAGGATTATGAAAACCGTTTCGCCAAGGTGTCCGACTGCGTCCGGCTGGATCCGAAAAATGTCCGGACCATCCCCTGGCTGCCCTCGACCTGCGCCTACCGGCTCGTCGCGGCCGGCCAGGACCTGCCCTGGTGGCATCATCTGGTCTCCGGCAGCCGCGAGACGGTGCACGAGGCCGGCGTCTCAATGCGCGGGCGCGTCACCGCCAGCGAGGACGACCTGCCGGACACGGACGATTATTTCGATCATATGCTCGACGAGGAGCCCTGACCGCTCGTCCGATGCTCACGCCGCTGAGGAAAGCCTCGTATCGAGCCGCCTGGCGATCTCCGCTTCATCGGCGACGCCCCTGTCGTGCAGCATCAGGATCATCGAGGCGACATCTTCCCGCTCGCGCGGACAGGTGACCGCATGCCTTATGCAATAGTCGTCGAGCAACCGGGTCAGAATAGCGAGTTGCGCCGGTGTGGCGATTCCATTCGAGAACATTGCTCTGCCTCCCGTGCCGTGGCGAAAGCGTGATGATCTCTTTCAAGCGCTCAGGAGCCGTTGCAAGTCCGAGCGACGATGAACAATACGCCCGTCCTGCCGACCGGCGATACTCAAAATATTAATCGGGCCGATCTTTTTCGCCGCGCTGGCGTTGTCCCGGATGAACGCCCGATGAACGGCCGGTTCCGCCGTCATTCAGGGGTTACAGCGCATGATCCGCACCAATCGCACATGCGAGATCGGCGCCCCGCGCCTCACAAGGAGACCCATCATGTTGAAGTTCCTCAAGCTTGCCGCCCTGTCTGCCGTGATCGGCGCCGGCGTGCTTGGCGCTGTGCCTGCGTCGGCCCAGTCGGGCGGTGTTTATCTGGGGCTCGGCGGCGGCCACCGTGGCCCCGACGTCGGCGTCTGGGTCGGCGGCGATGACGATGATGACGGTTATCGCCGCCATCGCGACCGCGACGACTACCGCGACTACCGCCGTCACCGCGACTGGGACGAACGCCGCTACGAGCGCGGCGAATATCGTGGCTGCCAGCCCTGGCAGGCGGTGAACAAGGCCGAACGCATGGGCGTGCGCCGGGCGCGCGTCGAGGATGTCGGCCGCAGTTCGATCCGCGTGTCTGGCCGCGCCCGTGGCGACTTCGTCATGCTGCGCTTCGCCCGCGCTCCTGGCTGCCCGCTGATCCGCCGCTAGGCGCGGAGCAAAGATGAAAAAGGCCGGAGGGCAAAACCCTCCGGCCATTTTCTTATCAGTGGTCCAGACTACTGCTGGGTCTGGCCGAGCTCGAAGGTGACGTTGACCTGCACCCGGTAGCTGTTCTCGCCCGCCTGCACCGGCACTGCGTCGGCGGCCATCGCCTCGCGCTTGGCTGCGAAGGGCATGGGCTGCGGCTGGAAGGATTGCTCGGTGATCTCGATCACCTTGCCCAGCGTGACCCCGGCCGCCTCGGCCAGCGTCTTCGCCTTGGCCATCGCATCCTTCACCGCCCGCACGCGCGCCGTGGTCAGCGTCTCCGACGGGTCGTCATTGGTGAAGGCGATGTTGCCGCCCTGGTTGACGCCGAGCGTCACCGACCGGTCGAGAACCATGCCCACCTTGGCTATGTCGCGCACGCGCACCGACAGCGTGTTGTTCACCTGATAGCCGATGACCTTCGGCGTCTGGTCGCGGTCCTCCGACTTCGGATAGGAATAGATCGGATTGACCGAGAAATTCGAAGTCTGCAGGTCACGCTCGGCGATGCCTTCGCCCTTCATCGCGGCGATGATGTCCGCCATCGCCTTGTTCGACGCATCGAGCGCCTCGCGCGCGGTCGCCGCGTCGCGGGTTACGCCGAGCGTCAGCACCGCCATGTCCGGCGCGACGCCGGCATCGCCTTCGCCGGTGACGATGATGCGCGGCTGCACGGCCGGGTCGGCGGCATAGGCCGCGGTGTGGGCGAGGGCGGGAAGGGCAAGGGCCGCGACGGTCGCCAAGGTCAATCTCCTCATGATGTCTCCAGATTCTGCTGCCCGGGCGGGCATGTTTTGCGGATGAGCGCTCATCGCTCGCCTCTTGGGCGAATCTGGGGCGTCGATCCTTGGGGGCAATGAGAGAAAAACCATTCGGAACCGCCGCGTGCTTATCCGCCGCCCGTTCGGCGCGGCCTTGTGGCGTGGCGCGAAACCCACTAAGCAGCGGCGCGTGGGGCCTGTAGCTCAATGGTTAGAGCCGGCGGCTCATAACCGCTTGGTTGGGGGTTCGAGTCCCTCCGGGCCCACCATTTTCATAGTCCAAGATAGTCCATCATGATGCCGTGATGACTGCTAGGCGTTGGCGTTCCAACCCGTTCAGTACTTGTTGGTAGTCCGGCAGGGTCCCGTTCGATCGGCTGACATCCGATGCATTTGTTGGTATATTTGTTGGTATGCCCAAAACGCATAGGCAAAAATACCAACATGCCATTAACTGATGTAGCCTGTCGAAACGCTACCGCGCGCGAAAAGCCCATAAAGCTAGGCGATGGAGGCGGCTTGTACCTGCTAGTGCAGCCAAGCGGCGGAAAGCTTTGGCGACTAGCCTATCGCTTTGGTGGCAAGCAGAAGACGCTTGCCATCGGCAAATTTCCCGCCGTCGGTCTCAAGGAGGCGAGGCAGCGTCGCGAGGCTGCGAAGGAGCAGCTTGCCAATAATACCGACCCATCGGATCAGAAGAAGAAGGCCAAGCGCCTGGCCAGGTTGGCGTCAGCCAATGACTTTCAAACAATAGCGACGCAATGGTTTGATGCGCGAAAATCAGGTTGGGTTTCGTCATATTCATCGCGGCTGTGGAGCCGCATGGAAGCTGATCTTTTTCCCAAGCTAGGCAGGCGTCCAATTAGCGGCATCGAGCCTCCCGAGCTGCTGGAGGTGGTGAGGCTGATTGAGCAGCGTGGGGCAGTCGTGCTTGCCAGGCGAATGTTACAAATTTCGGGTCAGGTTTTTCGCTACGCTGTCGCTGTAGGTGTAGCCACGCGTGACCCTTCGCAGGACATCCGGGGCGCATTGAAGACAGCTCTGCCGAAAAAGCATCGCGCGTCGTTGAAATCGGTCGAACTCGCAGACTTCTTCGAAAAGCTCACCGCATATGAAGGCGAACCATCGACAGCATTGGCGCTGAGGTTGGTCGTGCACACGTTTCTCAGAACAAACGAGCTGCGCTTCGCCCGCTGGTCGGAGATCGAAGAACTGGATGGGGCAAACGCTTTATGGCGAATTCCTGCCGAACGCATGAAAGGCCGCGCCGAGCATCTGGTGCCAGTCACTGCTCAGGTGCGAGCGTTGCTTAAGAAGTTGAAGCCGCTGTCTGGCAACAGTCAGTTGCTTTTTCCTGCACCGACGAGAACAGGTGTCATCTCAGAAAACACACTTCTATATGCGCTATATCGCATGGGTTATCATTCTCGTGCGACGGTGCACGGATTTCGCGGCACCGCCAGCACGGTGCTTAACGAGCGAGGCTTCAATCGTGACTGGATTGAACGACAGCTCGCTCATGTCGAAAGAAATGACGTGCGAGCAGCCTACAATTCCGCAGAGTGGCTTTCTGACAGGCGCCTTATGCTTGAATGGTGGTCGGGTTTTCTGGAAACGATGGCATCAGGATCCGACAAAATCGAGGGCCCTATGAGCTGACCTCATCGGAGGACACGTGGGACGCAGATGAGCAACCTCAGAAGGCCTAACACATCCCGCCAGCGAACGGAAGTGATCGAAAGCTATCGTCGAGCGATCGCGCATGATGACAAGCTTCACGAGCAATTTCGCGAGACCGGCATATGGTCCGAAGCGCGTCAAACCGACGCTCAGTTCGCTGCAGCAAATGGCATTTCCAGGTCGACACTCTACAGGTGGTTGACCGTCAAGGCGGCGAAGGTCGAAACATCTCCGCCGAACCTATCCGACGTCAACCAGTCGGTTCGATTGCTAACACTTGAACGAGCGAACGATTGGGAACGCCGAGCCGCAATCGCAAATTTCAGCGCTTGGCTGGTGTTTCCGATGTCCTATTTTCAGCGCTGTTCCCGGACGATCTCGCTAGTGTCAATGAAACTCGCGGAAAACGGCGAATTGCAGTCGTTTGGAGAGTTTCCAGATGATGCACAGAAAGCGCTCAGCCGGTTTCTGACGAGCGGGCTTCTTCTTCGCATTTCATCGTATGAGGAGATGGCGCTAGGTCAGCATGAATACTACGAGTTAGACGGGACAACTTACACGGAACGCGATGTGTTAACGGCCGTCGGCTCCAAGTTTTTGGACAGCCATCGGCAAGGCAAGCGAACCAGCATCAATAAGGTCGGCGACTTGCTTCAAGATCGGAAGTTGATTGAGGGCCTTTCAATCAAGCAAGGGCATTTTGGCACGCTTTGGAAACGATACTCATCGACCTTGCCGTTCCTCTGCGCGGAGAAACAGGTTGGTGTTAACTGGCTTCTCAACATTGATCGAGAGTCCAGCGTGCAACTTGAAGCCCTTGTTGAAACCGATGATGCTGTTCGACATTATTTTCACGTAGCCCGTCAGTGTGTTGCAGAGTTCAAATCATCGCTAGACCCCCGGGCATGGAGCCGCATAGCTGTGCCTGAACTGGGTTGAGACATGATGGTGAAAACTCCTGAAAGCGAATATATATCAATATCCTAAGTGGTAGTGGATTCCTGTTGGATTATCTGGCTACTGCTAGTCGAATAGTTTCCTAGTCACCCGAAACCGAGGTGACGCGAAATGATAAATGCCCTTGCCAAACAGTCGGACGGTTTTGTTCGACTTGCTCAAATAATCGCTCCCGGCGGTCCCATACCGATAGGACGGTCCACGTGGTTTGAGTGGGTGAAGGCGGGCCGCGCGCCCGCACCGACCAAACTCGGGCCGCGTGTCAGCGGTTATCGAATTTCTGAAATCGATGCCTTCCTTGCAGATCCGAAAATGTGGGCTGCCGTGCATTGCAACGAGCCGGCCGGAGATAATGTAGGGACTGCAATTCTTGCCAACAATCACGAAGTGGGAAGGTAAGCCAATGCCTCCCATCCATCCCAAAACTTCATCCAAAAGCTCCGGAATCCGGAGGAATTCAAATGACCCAACGGATTGCGTAACAGACATATTCGCTGAAGTGCGCAGGCTGGGAAATGCCATGGACATAATGATGAAGGCATCAAACAAGCAGGAATATGCAGCCGTGCAGGAAGTCGTGGCCTATGCCGATGAGTGTTCGCGCTCACCGAAACTATGGTTGGCGTTCGTCTGTCAAACGGCTTCCAAAACTGACCCCGGATCGGCGTCCAATTTTGACCCCCTTATGTAATGCGCGGCGGTCAGCGTTCGCCCGGGCGGAGCTGGTCAGGGTTGCGCAGCCCGGGCGAGCGCGGATG
>Ga0209792_1000292_pt1 | contig 46809 bp, 52 predicted proteins | sample EBPBio142005_DNA_FD_185860 | JGI IMG/M metagenome (GOLD analysis project Ga0209792, IMG submission 185860) | Wastewater treatment Type I Accumulibacter community from EBPR Bioreactor in Madison, WI, USA - Reactor 1_6/14/2005_ DNA (SPAdes)... | ecosystem: Engineered > Bioreactor > EBPR >... | reverse complement strand
CGACCGCCATGGCGCAGGGGCTGACCGGTTTCGCCGGCGGCCGCCCGGAGCCGCAGCCGGTCATCCGCCTGTTCTCCTTCCTCGCCGACAAGGCCGACATTCCGGTCAGCGTGTCGGTCGATGGCAAAACCATCGACATCGCGACGCATCTTCCAAATGAAATGCCCGCCGCGCCGAAGCGGCGTGTCGTCAAGGCCGAGCCGCTGGGCAAGGGCAGGACGGTCCACGTTCCGCTGATCGCGGTCGCGCATGGGCGCAGCGGCGACAAGGGCGATATCGGCAATGTCGGCGTGCTTGCGCGCAAACCGGAGTTTCTCTCCGCCATCAGGCTGAGCCTGACCGAGAAGGCGGTGAAGGACTATTTCCGCCATTACGCCAAGGGCAAGGTCGTCCGCTACGACTGGCCGGGCCTCGACGGCATGAACTTCATGCTGCACCAGGGCCTCGGCGGTGGCGGCATCGCCTCGTTGCGCCATGACCCCCAGGGCAAGGCGCTGGCGCAGATCATGATGGATTTCCCGGTCGAGGTGCCTGCGGCCTGGCTGAAGGCGGGCGGCCCTCTCGCGGGCTGGACGGAAACGCTGGCAGCGGACGGAACGCCGTCGGGAAAACGCGCATGAACCGGCGCACCGACCCCCAGACGACGGCGACGGCGGCGAAGACTGTGCCGTTCCGGAAAGTGCTGATCGCCAACCGTGGCGAGATCGCCTGCCGGGTCATCCGCACGCTGCGCGCGATGGGGATCGCATCGGTCGCCATCCACCATCGCGTCGAGGCGAACGCGCGCCATGTGCGCATGGCCGACGAGGCGGTCGAGATAACCGGGGACACGCCGGTTGCGGCGCATCTCGACGCGGCGCAGATCATCGCGGCGGCGAAGCAGACCGGCGCGGACGCGATCCATCCCGGCTACGGTTTCCTGTCCGAAAACGCGAAATTCGCCAAGGCCGTGGCCGACGCCGGCATCGTCTTTATCGGCCCCGACGCCGCGACGATCGAACTGATGGGCGACAAGATTTCCGCCCGTAATTTCGCCGAGAAGCATGGCGTGCCGGTCGCCCCTTCGGTCATGCCGACGGGCGACCTGAAAGCCTTCGCGGCGGCGGCGGAAAAGATCGGCTTCCCGATGCTGATCAAGGCGGCGGCGGGCGGCGGCGGCAAGGGCATGTCGATCGTGCGCTCGGCCAAGGACATGGCGGAAGCCGCGCGCATCGCCTCGTCCGAGGCGATGCGCTACTTTGGCGACGGCCGCGTCTATGCCGAGGTCTATGTCGAGAAACCGCGCCACATCGAGGTGCAGGTGCTCGGCGACGGCAAGGGCGGCGCGATCCATCTCTACGAGCGCGAATGCTCGGTGCAGCGCCGCTTCCAGAAGATCATCGAGGAAGCGCCCGCCGCCAACCTCCCCGCGAAGCTGCGCGACGCAATCTGCCGGTCGGCCGTCGATCTGGCCAAGGCTTCCAACTACAAGAACGCCGGCACCGTCGAGTTCATCCTCGGCGCCGACGGTCGTTACTTCTTCCTCGAGATGAATACGCGCCTTCAGGTCGAGCATCCGGTTACCGAGATGATCACCGGACTCGACCTCGTGAAAGCCCAGATCGAGATCGCGGCGGAGCAGGGCCTGCCGCTGGCGCAGAAGGACGTCGGCATCGACGGCCACGCCATCGAATGCCGTATCTGCGCCGAGGACCCGGCGCGTGACTTCATGCCGGAGACCGGACAGTTGCGCTATCTCGGCGTGCCCGAAGCGCCGTGGCTCCGTTTCGAGAATGCGCTCGATTCCGGCCAGAAGATCACCGCCGATTTCGACCCGATGCTGGCGAAGCTCGTCGTTCACGGCGAGACGCGCGACGAAGCGGCGTCCCGCTCTGTCGAGGCGCTGCACGAACTGGCGCTGCTCGGGGTCAAGACCAACACCGACTATCTCGCCCGCGTGCTCGATCACGACGCGTTCCGCGCCGGCGAACTGCACACCGGCTTCGTGCCGCAACACGCGGGAGAGCTCGCCGCCGGCGAGCCCGATGCGCAGACGCTGGACACGGTGCTGATCGCCGCGGCGCTCGGTTTCCGCGAATTCCACGACCTCGCCTTCGACGTTCCGGAGCCGCACGCCTCCATCGGCGGCTGGAGGAACTAGCGCCATGTCGTTCAAACTGACTGTCGACGGCGTCACCCACACGATCGACATCGTCCGCCGCCGGCCGCATCTGGTCGTTCGCATCGACGGGCGCGAGCACGAAATCTCGGCGACGGGTTCATTCGACGAAGGCCGTCAGACGATCGAGATCGCCGGCGCTCCCGTTCACTTCACACGCGCCCATTCGGGCGACCAGCTTCTCGTCCGTCTCGGCGGGCGCACCTTCGAGACGGCGATCGTCGATCCGCGCGCGGAAGCTGCCGGTGCCGGCGGCGGGCTCGACGTCTTCAAGGCGCCGATGCCGGGCGCGGTCGTCTCGCTGCACAAGCAGCCGGGCGACGAGGTTCAGCGTGGCGAGACGGTCGTGACGATCGAAAGCATGAAGTTGCAGACGGCGCTGGCCGCTCCGCGTGACGGCCGCATCGCCGAGCTGCTGCGCCAGGAAGGCCAGACTTTCGAGAAGGACGACGTGCTCGTTCGGCTCGAGCCGGCAGCAGACGGGGCCTGATGACGATGCGCAAGATCCAGTCCATGATCTCGACGTCGTCGGCCGGTTTCCGTCACAACGATGCGCACAACCGCGCGCTCGTCGGCGTCTTCCGGGGCAAGCAGGAGGCCGCCCGTCACGCCCGTCCGCAACGCGACCTCGACCGTCTCGCCAAGCAGGGCAAGATGCGGCCCCGCGAACGGATCGAGAAACTGCTCGATCCCGGCACGCCGTTCCTCGAACTGTCGTCGCTCGCCGCCAACATGGCCTATGACGGGGAATCTCCGTCGGCGAGCTCGATCGTCGGCATCGGCGTCGTGTCGGGCCGCGAGGTCGTCATTCGCGCCGACGATCCGACGGTGAAGGGCGGCGCGTGGTATCCGCTGACCGCGAAGAAGATCGTCCGCGCGCTCGATATTGCCATGGAAAACCGCCTGCCGGTCGTCCATCTCTGCGATTCCGCCGGCGGCTTCCTCCAGCTTCAGTCGGAAGTGTTTCCGGACAAATACATGGCCGGCCGCATCTTCCGGAACCAGTCGATCCTGTCGAAGATGGGCGTGAAACAGCTCTCGCTCGTCTTCGGCCACTGCACCGCCGGCGGCGCCTATATTCCGGGCCTGTCCGACTATTCGGTCATCGTGCGCAATACCGGCGCGATCTTCCTCGGCGGCCCGCCATTGGTGAAGGCGGCGACGGGCGAGGAGGTGACGGTCGAGGAGCTGGGCGGAGCGGACATGCACACTTCCGTCTCCGGCACGGCCGACTATCCCGCCGCCGACGAGGACGAGGCGATCCATATCGGCCGAGAGATCGTGGCGCAGTGGGACCGGCCGAAGAAGTGGGACGCGCAGCGGGAAACGCCGGAGGAGCCGGCCTACGACCCGCAGGAGATCTACGGGATCATTCCCGACGACATCAAGAAGCAGTTCGACATGCGCGAGATCATCGCCCGCATCGTCGACGGCAGCCGCTTCCACGAATATCAGCCGAACTACGGCACCACCCTGATCTGCGGCTACGCCAATATCTGGGGTTACAAGGTCGGCATCCTTGCCAACAACGGCGTGCTGTTCAACGATTCCTCGCTGAAGGGCGCTCACTTCATCGAGCTCTGCAACCAGAACAACACGCCGCTGGTTTTCCTGCAGAACATCACAGGCTACATGATCGGAAAGGAATACGAGCGCCGCGGCATCACCAAGGACGGCGCCAAGATGATCATGGCGATGAGCTGTTCGCGGGTGCCGAAATTCACCGTCATGTGCAATGGCTCCTTCGGCGCCGGCAATTACGGCATGTGCGGCCGCGCCTTCGACGGCCGTTTCCTGTTCACCTGGCCGAACCACCAGATCGGCGTCATGGGCGGCGACCAGGCGGCGAACACGCTGGCCGAGGTGAAGCTCAACCAGATGAAGCGCAGCGGCGAGATCATCCAGGCCGAGGTCGACCGCGTCTGGGAAGACACGCGCAAGGCCTATCAGGAGCAATTGTCGGCCTATTATTCGACCTCGCAATTGTGGGATGACGGCATCATCGATCCCGTCGATACCCGCAATGCGCTGGGCATCGCCATCTCAGCCTCTCTCAATGCGCCGCTGGGTGATCCAGGATACGGCGTCTTCAGGTTCTAGGAGCCGCACCCATGGCCGGGCCGATCGTCTTCTACTTCGATTTCGCATCGCCCTATGCCTACTTCGCCCTCGACGGCGTGGTCCGCCTCGGCGCCGAGACCAGGCGCGAGATCGAATGGCGGCCCGTGCTGGTCTGGGCCGTGCTCAAGGCGCATGGCATCACCGGTCCGATGGAGACGCCGGCGAAGCGCGATTACATCGTGCGCGACATGATCCGCTCGGCCGAGTTCCACGGTCAGCCCTACAGGCACCCGTCGAAGCTGCCGCTGTCGGCGCATCACGCGATGCGGCTCTATTATGCGATCGAGCATGACGACCCCGAGATCGCGCAGGCATTCGCGCGGGAGGTGTTCGCCGCCTTCTTCACGCGCGACGAGGACATCTCCAGTCAGGAAATCCTTGTCGATATCGCAGCGCGCGTCGGCGTCGGCGACAGCGAGGCGCGCAATGGAATGTCAGGCGACTACGGCCGCTGGCAGTTGTCGCAGATGGTCGACCGCGCGGTCGCCGACGGCGTCGTGGGATCGCCCTATTTCATCGCCGATGGCGAAGGTTTCTTCGGCGCCGACCGCCTGCCGCAGCTTGCCTGGCGGCTGAAGCAGCCGTCCTACGTCCGGAGCCAGCTTCGCCAGGCGCTCACGCGTGAAAGCGAGACCGAGGGGCAATGACATATCAGGATATTTCCGCGGTCCATGACGGCGCGGTCGCCCGCATCAGGGTCGAACGCTCTGATCGACTCAACGCCTATCGAAACCAGACCGCGGACGAACTGCATGACGCGTTCCGGCGGGCCGAAGACGATCCGGCCATTCGCGTGGCGATCCTGACCGGCGCAGGCCGTGCATTCGGCGCTGGCTATGACCTCTCGACGGTCGAGCCGGGCGAAGTGCCGGCGCTGGATGACGTCCTTGAGCGGCACTTCAATCCGCTGGTGCGCACCATGCGCAGATCGCGCCTGCCGATCATCAGCCAGGTCAACGGCCCTTGCGCCGGCGCGGCGGTCGGCATCGCGCTTGCGGGCGACATCATCCTTGCCGCGCGCTCGGCCTATTTCTACGAGCCCTTCGTCGGCATCGCGCTGGTGCCCGACGCCGGCAACACGTTGTTCATGCCGCGCCTTGCCGGGCGGGCGCGCGCCATGCCGGCGATGCTGCTGGGCGACCGAATTTCCGCCGAGGAGGCGCGGGACTGGGGGCTGGTCTGGAAGGTCTTCGAGGATGCAGACCTCGCCGGCGAGGCCGAGGCGATCGCGAGACGCCTCGCCGAAAAGACTCCGTCAGCGATCGCCGCCACCAAGCGGCTGGTTACCGAAGCTTCGGACTTCGCGATGGATGCGCAGCTCGACCTTGAGCGCGACCTTCAGGGCGTCGCCGGCCGCACGCCGGAGATGAAGGCCGCCATCGCGGCATTCTTCGCCGCGCGGAGGAAGTAGCGGCTAACCCGCCTTGCGGCTGGCCCGCGCCGCGCGAATCTCCGCCAGTTCGCGCAGCATGCGCGGATAGGCCTTGCGCATCTCCGACGAAAATTCCTCGTAGGGCATGTCGTCGAATTCGCCGATGAAGCGCACATATTCCATGTGCTTGCGGCCGTTCTCGTCGAACTCGTGGAAGATGGAATCGTCGCGGCCGTTGAAGTCGAGCGGCTTCACCTTGTGCCGCTGGCAAAGCCTTATGTCGAAGGCCGGCGTCGCCTTCACCCATTTGCCGTCGAGGAGCAGCGAGGTGTAGGCGTGCCAGCGAAAAATGTCGTCGCCTTCCATCATCGCGTCGATGCGGGGGTTGGTCAGGTGGTTGCGCACGTCGGCGAAACCGATGCGCGACGGAATGCCGGCCGCGCGCGCCACGGCGGCGAGCGCCACCGCCTTCGGCACGCAGAAGGCGGACGGCGCATCGAGCACGTTCGACGCGACGAAATCCTTCTCGTCCAGCCCGAAGGCCCACATGTCATAGCTGACGGCGTCGCGCACGGCATGCGTCAAACGCACCGCCCGCTCGATGTCGGTTCCGTCTCCGGCATGCTGCTCGGCGAAGGCGCGCACGCGCGGATGGTCGGCGTTGATGTAAGGCGTCGCGCAAAGCGTCGGATCGTCGGTCATTGCTCTGCCTTTTCCGCTTTCGGCGTGAATTTCTTCCAGACGCCGGAGCACCTGGCGATGATTTTGCCCTCGGACATGCACGTCCCGCGCATGAACGAGAACGAGCGCGTGCGCTGCACCTCTTCGGGCTCCACTTCGAGATAGGAGCCGATATTCGCGCCGCCGATGAACTGGCAATCGAAACTGACCGTCACCATGCCTTCCTTGCGCGTCATCTGGATATACCAGCCGAACACGTCGTCGGTGAAGGCCATCACCATGCCGCCATGGGGACGGGACAGCGAGTTGTCGTGGCGCGGTTCCAGCAGCACGCGGTAGCGCAGCCGCTCGCCGTCGCGTCGCACATAAAACGGTCCGATCAATGTCGTGAACGAATTCGAGATCAGCGGCCGCCATTCTCCCTCGACGGCCATGTCCATCAGTCGATCCAGCATTATCTCGTTGCGGCTCCCGTCAGCCGTGCTTCCATCTCGTGCCGCTGGATCTTGCCCGTCGTGGAGCGGGGGAAATCCTCGAACGCGATGAAAAATACTTCCTTCGGCCTTTTGTAGCCGGCGAGCTGCGCCCGGCAAAGCTTTTCGATGTCGGCTTCGCCAAGGCTGTCGTCCTTACGCGAGACGAAGGCGACCGGCACCTCGCCCCAGCGCTCGTCCTTCTTGCGCACCACCGCCGCGTCGCTGACGCGCGGGTCCGCCAGCAGAACGCGCTCGATCTCGGCCGGATAGATGTTCTCGCCGCCGGACTTGATCATATATTTTGCCCGGTCGACGAAATCGTAGGAACCGTCCGGGTTGCGCCGGAACAGGTCGCCCATGCGGAACCAGCCGTCCTTGAAGTCGCGCGCGTTGGTCGCGTCCGCGTTCCAGTAGCCGCTGAAGATCGTCGGGCCGCGCACGGCCGCTTCGCCGGGCTCGCCGTCCGGCACGTCATTGCCGTCGGGATCGACCAGCCGCAGATCGCACAGAGAGCTTTTCCGCTTCGACAGGCTGTTGGGGATGGTGCCGGGCGGGATCAGCATGGACGACGCGGGCGGCAGCCCCGTCTCAGTCGAGCCGAAGCTGTTCAGGTAGGGCGCGTTGGCGAGCGACGACAGTTCCGCCATCAGCTTCATCGGCACGAGGTCCGCCATCGCGCCGACCGCGCGGATGCTTTTCGGCCGCCGGCCTGTCGCCTGCATCAGCTCGACCACCGGCTCGATCGAGCCCGGCATCAGGAGCATCCAGCCGAGCTTGGCGCGCTCCATGATCGAGACGATCGCCTCGGCGTCAAAACCGTCGACGGCGTAGACGGTGGCGCCCGACATCAGGGCGCCGAGCAACTGGTCGGTGGAGCCCATGTGGAACATCGGCGCCCAGGCGATGAAGCCGTCTTCCTCGGTGGCGCGCATGTCCATGCGCAGCACGGTCATGCGGGCGATCTCGGCCCGGTGGCTGATCAGGGCGCCCTTCGGCAGGCCGGTCGTGCCGCTGGTGTAGAGGATGACGAGCCCGTCTTCCGGATCGACATCAGGCGGCGGAAGCGGCGCATTGTCCTCGCCGATCATCGCCTCGTGATCGGCCTCGATGATCGAGATCGGTGCGTCGCCGAGGCCAAGACCGCGCACCAGCGCCTCGAAGCGCGCCGAACTGATGACCAGCACAGGCGAGACGAGGTCGATGCAGTGCTTCAGTTCGGTCGCCGACAGCCTCCAGTTCTGGCAGGCGACGATCGCGCCGAGACAGGCGGCGGCGAGTTCGATCTCGACATATTCGTGCCGGTTCTCCGAGACGAGCGCGACGCGTTCACCGCGTGTCACGCCACGCGCAGCCAGCGCGGCCGCAAGCCTCCGCACCCGCTGATCCAGCTCGCCATAGGTCCAGCTTCGCCCGCCGTCTTCGAGCGCGATCATGGCCGGATCGCGCGCGACCTGCGAGGCGAACATGCCGTAGACGGTGAGCCTGCCGGCCGCGGCGATGCTTGCCTTCGTATCCTGCATGACGGTGCTCCTACGCCGACAGTTTCTGGCCGACCCGCTCCAGTCTGTCCACCACCGTCTCAAGCCGCCTGATGACCGGCGACGGCGAATCGGCATCGGGCCGGGATGCCATCAGCCCGCCGAGAACGAGGTCGACGATGGCGTCGGCCGAACTGTTCGGATCGAAATCGCCTTCGCCCCGCAGATAAGCCCAGGTCCGGTGCTCGACGCAGCCATAGATCATGTCGCGCACCAGGCTCAGCGGCACATCCGGCCGGAACTCGCCATTGCGAATGCCGTCGCGCAGGATCTCGATCGTGCGGCGCGTATATTCGCGGTTGAGGTTGTAGACGCCGGTATTCGAGTAGTCCTCGCCGGTGCGCAGGAACTGGAACATCAACTGGCACAGCGCCGGCTCTTCATGGATGGTTTTCAGGTGCCGCCATGTCATGTAGCGCAGCCGGTTGCGCGTGCCGGTGATGCCGGAAAGCTGCTGGTCGTAGTCCGACAGCATGTTCTCGTACCAGTCCTCGATCACCTTCACGAGCAGGTCGCGCTTGTTCTCGAAGAAGCGGTAGATCGAGCCCTCGACCACATTGGCGCGCTCGGCGATGTCGGAGATCAGCGCCTCCTCGTAGCCCTTGTCGCGAAACACGTCGCGCGCGGACGCCATGATGTCGGCGACGCGGCGCTCACGTGAGAGGCGAAAGACCTGACGCTTGCTGTTGGACGTCATGAGCGCCGCGTGTCCCTGTCGGAATGTCCATGCTCGGAAAAGGCGGGCCGGCGCCGCTCGGTGAAGGCTTCCATGCCCTCCGCCCACTCCGCGCCCGCCGCGCCCATGCGCACCGCGTCCAGCGCGATCTCGTCGGCTTCGGCAGGGTTCGCGATCTCGCTGCGGTAGAGCGCCTTCTTCGACAGCGCGATGGTCGCGGGGCTGCACAGCAGCAGCCGCTTCGCCAGCACCATCGTCTGGTCCGCAAGGTCCTGCGGATCATGGACCGCCGAGACGAGGCCGAGTTGCAGCGCCTCGTCGGCCGAATACTGATCGCCCAGCATGATCGCCTCGATCGCCTTGGCGCGGCCGATGATCTTCGCCAGAAGCTGGATGCCTCCCGCGCCGGGAACCGCGCCGAGCCGCGACTCCGGCAGGCCGATCCGCGCGCCGCGGGCCATGATGCGCATGTCGCAGGACAGCGCCAGCTCGCAACCGCCGCCGAGCGCGAAGCCGTTGATGGCGGCGATGGTCGCGAAGGGCATGTCCTGAAGCTTGCGGAAGGTGGCGACCAGCGGCCGCACATAGTCTTCCACGATCGCCTCGGCGTTGCGGTAGATCGGCGACGCCGCGTCGGTAAAGTATTTCACATGCGCGCCGGAGCAGAAGGCACGGCCCGATCCGATGAGAATGACCACGCGCATCTTGTCCTTGCGCGCCTGCTCCAGCGCGGCGTCGAGCGCCGCGTTCATCTCGAAGGTCAGCGTGTTCAGCTCTTCGCCGCGATCGAGCGTGAGCCGCCTGACGCCGGGCAGCGGATCGTCGGCGACAATGGGGCCCCGCGCGCTCATGAACATCTCCCGCACAGCCGGTTTCCGGCCCGGAAGCTGATGGAAATTGCCGTTGACAAAAGGGCCTCCCTCATCGTTAATGAGGATAATTCATCATTATGCCGCCTTTCGCAAGCGCCTGCAAAGAGAAGTTTGAAACGGCGAACGGCACGAGATGAAGGGGAGGATTGCCGGTGTTTTCAGCCGAATGCGCGCCGGGGCGGTGCCTCGAAGCGACATCCGAGTGGCCTTGCCGGCCTCGCGCCGCCATGCGCGCCTCCTCGGTGTGTAATCTGCTGAAAAATCCTGTTCATCAATTCGAGGCGAATGTGCTGGATGGCGATTGCCCATGCTGTCGCTGAAGAACGTCCAGGTTCTCTACGATCGCGCGATCGAGGCGGTCCGCGACGTCTCGCTCGACGTTCCGGCCGGGAAGATCGTCGCGCTGCTCGGCTCCAACGGCGCCGGCAAGTCGACCATCCTCAAGGCGATTTCGGGCGTGCTCCATCAGGAGGACGGCGAGATCGTCTCCGGCGGCATCTATCTCGAGGACCAGCCCATCGGGAAGGAAAGCGCCCGCGCAATCGTCGGGCGCGGCGTGCTGCAGGTGCCGGAGGGCCGCGCGCTGTTCGCGACGCTGACGGTCGAGGAAAACCTGCTGATGGGCGGCATCACCCGCTCGCGCGGAGAAAGCGCCGAGGGGCTGGAGCGCGTCTATGCGCTCTTTCCCCGCGTCAGGGAGCGCAAGTCGCAGATCGCCGGCTATCTCTCCGGCGGCGAGCAGCAGATGGTCGCCATCGGCCGGGCGCTCATGGGCAGGCCGCGCCTGTTGATGCTGGACGAGCCGTCGCTGGGCCTCGCGCCGCAGATCGTGGATTCGATCTTCGACACGGTCATCAAGCTGAACAGCGACACCGGCATGACCGTGCTGCTGGTGGAGCAGAACGCGCAACTCGCGCTCCAGGTCGCCTCCTACGGCTACATCATGGAGAACGGCCGCATCGTGCTGGACGGCGCGGCGGAAAAGCTGCGCGCCAATGACGACGTGCAGGAATTCTATCTCGGCTTCTCCGGCGGAGAGCGCAAGTCCATGCGCGACGTGAAGCACTACAAGCGCCGCAAGCGGTGGCTGTCATGACCGCGCTGCTCGAACTCCGGGGCGTGACGAAGAAGTTCGGCGGTCTCACCGCCGTCAACGACGTCAGCCTGTCGGTCGAACAGGGCCAGATCTACAGCCTGATCGGGCCGAACGGCGCGGGCAAGACGACGGTGTTCAACCTGATCAGCTCGGTCTTCAAGCCGACGTCGGGCAACATCCTGTTCGAAGGCAGGGACCTGACGAAGCTGCCGACCTATGCGCTGGCGAAACTCGGCATCGCCCGCACCTTCCAGAACCTCGCGGTGTTCAAGCACGAGACGGTGGTCAACAACCTGCTCGTCGGCATGCACACCCATCTGAGGACGGACCCGCTGTCTGCCGCTTTCTTCTGGGGCCGCGCGCGCAAGGAAGAACTGAAGGCGCGCGAGCGCGTCGAGGAGATCATCGATTTCCTCGAGATCGAGGATATCCGTGACCATCCGGTCGGCACGCTGTCCTACGGCCAGCAGAAACGCGTCGAACTCGGCCGCGCGCTCGCCGTGTCGCCGAAGCTGCTGCTGCTCGACGAGATGGTGTCGGGCATGAACCAGGAGGAGCGCGAGGACATCGCCCGCTTCATCCTCGACCTGAAGGACGAGCTCGGCATGACCGTGTTCATGGTCGAGCACGACATGGGCATCGTCATGGACATTTCCGACCATGTCTGCGTGGTCAATCATGGGGCGAAGATCGCCGAGGGAACGCCAGCGGAGGTGGCGGCCAACCCGGCCGTCATCGACGCCTATCTCGGCACGAGGCGGAGCGCGGCATGACCAGCGAACTCGCCCGCATCGCGGCCATGACCATGCCGCAGGTCCTGAAACACCACGCCGAGACGCGTGGCGGCGATCTGGCGTTGCGCGACAAGAATCGCGGCCTGTGGCAACGCGCGACCTGGAAGGACTATTTCGACAAGGCGCGCCTCTTTGCCATCGCGCTTCATGCCGGCGGCTTCCGCGCGGGCGACCGGCTGGCGGTGGCCGGGGACGATTCGCCCGAATGGCTGTTCGCAGATCTCGGGGCGCAGATGCTCGGCGGCGCATGCCTCGGCATCTATCCGACCAATCCCTGGCCGGAACTGCAATACATCGTCCGCCATTCCAAGGCGCGCATCGTCGTTTGCGGCGACCAGGAGCAGACCGACAAGGTGCTTGACGCCCGCCGCGCCGAGGGCGGTCTGCCCGATCTCGAGACCATCGTCACCGTCGACATGAAGGGCATGCGCCACTACGCCGAGCCGGGGCTGACCTCGTTCGAGGCCATGCTGGAACTCGGCCGCGCAAAGGAGGCCGAGTTCGGCCCGGTGGTCGACAAGGCGATCGCAGCCGGCAGGCCCGACGACGTCGCGATCATCGTCTACACATCCGGCACCACCGGCATGCCGAAGGGCGCGATGCTGACCCATCGCAACATGCTGCATTCGGCCAGCGAGGTCGTGCGCATCCACGGCCTGTCGCGCGAAACCTATTCGGTGCTCTGCTACCTGCCGCTCTGCCATGTCGCCGAGCGCTCTTTCTCGACCGTGATGCAGCTCGTCACCGGCTGCACCGTTTCCTTCGCGGAGTCGGTCGACACCGTGGTCGTCAATCTGCGCGAGATCGCGCCGCTCGGCTTCCTCGGCGTGCCGCGCATCTGGGAGAAGATGCAGCAGAGCGTCGCCTACCGGGTGAAGGACACGACCGCCTTCCAGCGCGCCGTGTTCGAGCGCTGCATGGCGATGGGGCGTCCGATCGCGGAACGCCGCCTTGCCAATGGCGGCGGCTTCGCATCTGTCGGTGACCGCCTGAAATACGAGCTTTTGAAACTCGTCTGTTTCCGGCCCTTGCAAAAGTTCCTCGGCCTCGACCGCGTGCGCGCGGCTTTCTGCGGCGGCGCGACGGTGTCGCCGGAGGTGCTGCTGTTCTTCTGGATTCTCGGTGTGCCGGTCTACCAGATCTACGGCATGACCGAGAGCGCCGGCGTCTCGCACACCCAGCAGACCGGCGCGACGACGCTCGGCTGCTCGGGCCTTCTGATCGACGGCATGGAGCAGAAGATCGACCCCGACGGCGAATTGCTGCTGAAGGGCGCGAGCGTCTTCAAGGGCTACCTCTTCGACGAGGTCGCGACCGGCCGCGCCTTCACCGACGGCTGGCTGCATACGGGCGACATCGTCGAATTGCTGCCGACCGGCGAGGCGCGCGTGCTCGACCGCAAGAAGGACATCCTGATCACGTCCGGCGGCAAGAACATCACGCCGTCGCTGATCGAGAACGCGCTGAAGGACTCGCCCTATATCCGTGAGGCGATCCTGCTCGGCGATGGCCGCAACTTTCTTTCCGCACTGGTCCAGATCGACCTGGAGACGACGGGCAAATGGGCGCAGGCGAAGAACATCCAGTACACGACCTACCGCTCGCTGGCGGGCAACGACAAGGTGCGCGAGCTGATCGCCGGCGAGGTCAACAAGGTCAACGACCGCTTCGCCCGCGTCGAGAACGTCCGCAAATTCGTGATCCTGCAAAAGGAGCTCGACCATGACGACGGCGAGCTGACCGCGACCATGAAGGTGCGCCGCCGCATCATCGAGCAGAAGTTCGCGGAAGAGATCGCCCAAATTTACGGGAAGGAGGCGGCCTGATGGACTTCTTCCTGCTGCTGATCGCAACCGGCCTCGTCTCGGGCGCGGCCTATGGCCTGATCGCGATGGGTTTTGCGCTGATCTACAAATCGACCGGCGTAGTCAATTTCGCCCAAGGCGAAATGGTCATGCTCACCGCCTACATCTCCTATTCGCTGTCGACCACCTTCGGCCTGTCCTTCGTCCCGCTGATGCTGCTGACGATCCCGATCTCCATGCTGCTCGGGCTGGCGCTGGAGCGCATCTTCATCCGGCCGATGCTGGGCGAGCCCATCTTCGCCATCGTCATGGTCACGGTCGGCCTCGCCGTCATCCTGCGCGGCGTCACGATCATGATCTGGGGGCCGGACCCGTTCAACTTCACCGCCGGCATCTCGACCGAGGTCGTCTATGTCGGCTCGGTGCCGTTCTATCCGGCGCAGCTCTATCTGATCGCCGCGCTCGGCGTGCTGACGCTGGCTGGCTGGATATTCCTGCGCTTCACCCGAATGGGGATCGCGATGCGCGCGGTCGCGGCCAACGAGACGGCGGCGCTGCTGGTCGGCATCTCGGTCAAGCGCGTGCATGCCACGGCCTGGGCCTTCTCGGCGGCGATCGCCTCGGTGGCCGGCGTGCTCTTCGCGGCCAACTTCAAGCTCGCGCCTGACCTCTGGTTCCAGGGCCTGAAATCCTTCCCGGCGGTCATCCTCGGCGGGCTGGATTCGGTCATCGGCTCGGCGGCGGCCGGCCTCGTCATCGGCATCATCGAGAACCTGTTCCAGGGCTATGTCGGACAGGGCCTGCGCGAAATCTCCGGCTTCATCGTCATCATCATCGTGCTGATGGTCCGTCCCTACGGCCTGTTCGGCTCCAAGGACATCGAGCGGGTGTAGGACGATGCGGACAGGCAATTTCAAGGAAACCGCCGGCCAGCTCGTCGCGCTGAGCGACAGCAAGGTCGTGTGGGGATGGGCCGCCGCCCTGCTTGTCCTGATGGTCGCCGCGCCGTTCCTCATCGGCAACTACCAGGTCACGCTGATGGTGTCGGCGATGATCGCCGTGATCGGCGCGGTGGGCCTGAACATGCTGACCGGCACCACGGGCCTGATCTCGCTCGGCCAGGCCGGCTTCCTCGCGGTCGGCGCCTATACCAACGCCATCCTGATGATGGATTACGGCTGGCCGTTCTGGCTGTCCATGCCGGCGGGCGGCGTCGCGGCCGCGATCATCTCGATCTTCGTCGGCGTGCCGTCGCTGCGCCTCAAGGGACTGTATCTGGCGATCACGACGCTCGCCTTCTCCTTCATCATCAACCATATCATCCTCTACGCCGAAGGGCTGACGCATGGGCCGAACGGCATCTTCGTCTCCAACGCGAAACTGTTCGGCATCGACTTCCAGCGCGGCAAGGCGCTGTACTATCTCACGCTCGGCATCGTGGTGATCACCGTCTTCGCCGCGCTCAACATCCAGCGCACGCGGATCGGCCGCGCCTGGATGGCGATCCGCGACCACGACATCGCCGCCCGCGTCATGGGCATCGACCTGGTGCGCTACAAGCTGCTGGCCTTCGTCGTCTCGTCCTTCATCGTCGGCATAGCGGGCGCGCTGATCTCGCTGCAGATCCGCTTCGTCAACATCGACGTCTTCGCGCTCATCCTGTCGATCGAGGCGCTGGCGATCATCATTCTCGGCGGGTTGGGCTCGATCGCCGGCGCGATCCTCGGCGCGATCTTCCTGTCCTTCCTGCCGGAGGCGATCCGGCTGTTCTTCGGCCTCTTCGCCGATCCGAATTCGAGCTTCTACACGACCTATGTCTACGAGATCCGGGGCATCGCCTACGGCGTGGTCATCGTCGCCATCCTGCGCCTGAAACCGGAGGGCCTGATCGGCCTGTGGCGCGACATCCGCAAATACTGGAGCAACTGGCCGCTCGCTTACTGACGGCCGCAAGGGAGGAAAATGACATGAAGAAGACACTGCTCGCATTCGCCGCCGCGCTGCTCGCGTCGACGGCATCCTACGCACAGGACCCCGGCGTCACCGACACCGAGATCAAGATCGGCGACGTCAACATCATGACCGGCCCGGCCTCGTTCATCGGCAAGGCGGTGTCGGTCGGATCGAAGATCGCGGCCGCCGAGATCAACGAGGCGGGCGGCGTGAACGGCCGCAAGATCACGGTGGTCACCGAGGACGACGGCTACATTCCGGCCCGCTCGTTCCAGGCGCTGACCAAGCTGATCGAGGTCGACGGCATCTTCGCGCTCAACGGCACGTCAGGCACGGCCAACGTGCTCGCCATGATGCCGCTGATCGAGGAGCACAATCTGCCGACCGTGGTGACCACCGCGCCGAACGAGCTCGTCTACAATCCGGTTCGTCCGTCCGTGTTCACCATCGGCGCGTCCTACGCCGACGCCTTCTACGGCCAGCTCAAATACATCCATGAGAAGATGGGTGTGAAGGACCCGGTCTACGGCGTCATCCGCCAGGACGACGATTTCGGCCTCGCCATCGAGAACGGCTACGACCGCGCCGTCAAGGAATTCGGCGCGAAGGACGGCCTGCGCCTGCGCTTCAAGAAGGGCACCGCCAACTACGCCGCCGAGATGGCGCAGATGAAGCAGGCCGGCGTCAACGTGCTGGCCAATGGCGGCATCATCGCCGGCGCCGCCAACATCCTCGGCGAGGCGCGCAAGCTCGGCATGGATTTGCAGGTCGCCGGCGTCTGGTCGGAAGACATGCCGCCCTCCGTCAACCTGACCGCGCCGGCCGGCTATGACTACCTCGTCGCCGACTATGTCGCGCTCGACGGCCCGGCGATCGACGCCTTCATGGAGAAGGCGAAGAAATATGCCAGCCCCGAAGAGGTCGGCGCGATCAACCGCTACACCTACATCACCTATGCCGGCCTGCATGCGCTGGCCGAGGCCATGAAGGGTTGCGGAAAGGAGCTCAGCCGCGCCTGCACGGTCGAGCAGCTCAAGAAGCTGAAGGACTTCGACACGCAGGGCGTCACCGCGCCGATCAGCTTCGACAATGAGAAGCAACTGTCGGGCACCGCGCTGAAGATCTACCAGCTCGACTCCAAGACGAAGACCTTCAAGACGCTTCAGGACTTCACGCAGTACTGATCGGTCGACAGCAGCCGGCCCGCCGCCGGAAGGCGGCGGGCCTTTTTCATGGAGCATCATATGGCGATACCTGCTGGCTGGTCCGGACGATTGCGGCTGCCCGTCGTCGCCGCGCCGATGTTCCTGATCTCGGGGCCGGACCTTGTGGTCGAATGCTGCCGCTCGGGCGTGGTCGGCACCTTCCCGGCGTTGAACCAGCGCACCAGCGAGGGCTATGACGCCTGGCTGTTGCAGATCGCGGAGCGGCTGGCCGATAGGCCGGACGCCGCGCCGTTCGGCGTCAACCTCGTCGTCCACCGCTCCAACCCGCGACTGGAGGCTGACCTTGAGATCACCATCCGTCACAGGGTGCCGCTGGTCATCACCTCGCTCGGCCTGCGGCGTGACCTGATCGATGCCGTTCATTCCTATGGCGGCATCGTCTTCCACGACGTGACGACGCTGAAATTCGCCGAGAAGGCGGCTGCCGCCGGCGTCGACGGGCTGATCGCCGTCACCTATGGCGCGGGCGGCCATGCCGGCCTGATCAGCCCCTTCGCCGCCATGCACGAGATACGCAAGATTTTCGACGGCACGCTGCTGCTCGGCGGGGTCATGTCGACGGGCCGGCAGATTGCGGCGGCGCGTTTGATGGGGGCGGACATGGCCTATATGGGAACGCGCTTCATGGCGACGCGGGAAAGCATGGCGGTCGCCCGCCAGCGGCAGATGATTCTGGATGCGAACGCCGCCGACATCGTCTACACGCCTGCCGTCAGCGGCATCCCCGGCAATTTCCTGCGGGCCAGCCTGGCCGAAGCGGGCAAGGACCCGGACGATTTGACGCCGCCGTCGGAACTCAATTTCGGAACGGTCAACAAGGATATCAAAGCCTGGCGTGATCTCTGGGCGGCGGGGCAGGGCGTCGGCGCGATCGACGATCTGCCTCCGGCGGCCGAACTCGTTGCCCGGATGGCCGATGACTATTGGGCGGCGGCGGGTAATGCCAATGGCGATCTAACCGGAGGGTTGCGGGCCGCTTAGAGCTTAGCTGACGCCCCCTCACCGGTCCTTCGGACCACCTCTCCCCCAAAAATTGGGGGAGAGGAGTGGCGCGAGATCGCGGCCGGCGCTCCTCTCCCCTGCCTTGCGGTGGGGTCCGAAGGACAGGCGAGACAAGTGGCTCGCCCGGTCAGGTGGTCCGAAGGACCGGTGAGGGGTCAGACAAATTCTTCAATGCTCGCCGTCGCAGAGATCATGGTTGGCCAGCGCGCGGATCACGTAGCAATCCCTGATGCTGTGCTCGCCGTCGCAATGGCCGGAGATGCGCTCCAACTCGTGCTCCAGTCTTTTCAGCTTGGCGATCTTCTCGCGCACGGAAACCAGTTGCTCGGCGGCGATGCGGTCGGCCTGCGCGCAGGGCTGATCGGGATGCGACGACAGGTCGATCAGTTCGCGGATGGAATCGATTGTAAGGCCGAGATCGCGGGCGTGCTTGATGAACGACAGCCGCTCGCGTTCCGGCTTGCCGTAGCGCCGCTGGTTGCCGTCTGACCGCTCGGCGGCCGCGAGCAGGCCCATCTGCTCGTAATAGCGGATGGTCGGAACTTTTACGCCGGTGCGCCGCGACAGGTCGCCGATGGTCAGCATGGAACGCTCCAATATCTATAGAGACTGGAGATATGTCGGGTTCGGCCTTCCCGCAACTGCGGTCGTTTGACGCTTGGCCGCTTGATTAAGAGTTAAGGAAACTTCGCATTAATCATGATAGGGGAGCATCCGATCCGGCCATATTCGCGCCAATCTGCCGTCGCATAGGGCGGGCAGGGGCATAGGGACGCAAGTGATCAGGACCCGTTTCAATTTCGCGATCGTCGCCGCGCTGGCCGTTGGGCTGGCGAGCTGCAATTCGAGCGTGCTCGACATCGATACGCGCGGCCAGCAGCCGATCCCGGCGAAGCTGGCCGGCGAGATGAGCAAGAAATCGATGACGGCGTCGTCGCCGGTTCTGGTGCGCATCTTCAAGCAGGAGAGCGAGATCGAGGTCTGGAAGCGCGACAAGTCCGGGCGCTTCGCGCATCTGAAGACCTGGCCGCTCTGCCGCTGGTCCGGGAAGCTCGGTCCAAAGAAGAAGATCGGCGACCGCCAGGCTCCGGAAGGTTTCTATCAGGTCGCGGCGAGCCAGTTGAACCCGCAGTCGCAATATTACCTGTCGTTCAATCTCGGCTTCCCGAACCGGCTGGAGAAGGCGCAAGGGTTTACCGGCGAGGCATTGATGGTGCACGGCGCCTGCTCGTCGTCCGGCTGCTACGCCATGACCGACGATGGTGTGGCCGAGGTCTATGCGGTCGTGCGCGACGCGCTGAAGGGCGGGCAGGGCTCGTTCCAGGTGCAGGCCTTTCCGTTCCGCATGACGGCGAAGAACATGGCCGAGCATCGCGATGATCCGAATTTCGCCTTTTGGACGGACCTGAAGCGCGGCTACGATATTTTCGAGGCGACGAAGCGCGAGCCGCGCGTCTCGTTCTGCGAAGGCCGCTACATGTTCGACCGCGAGGTCGATCCGGCGGCTCCGCCGGCCGATCCCATGGCGGCCTGTGCGCCCGCGGCGACGATGGACGAGCCGGCGGTGGCCATGCGCACCACCGCCGAGCAGCAGGCGATGGAGAAGCTGATGGCGTCCACGCCGGTGACGGCGCACGCCTATGTCGACGGCGGCATGCATTCGTCCTTCCGCGCGCTGCTCAAACGTGGCGGCGAAAAGGCGCTGGCCAAGCGCACCTCGCTGAAATCGGTGCCGGTCAGCCGGCCCGAAGCCGCTCTCGCTGATCCGCATTGACGCCACGCCCCTCTTCCTTCTCCCCGTGAACGGAGAGAAGGAAGAAGGTGCTAGCGCCCCTTCCACCCCAGCAGCCGCATGGCGTTTGCGGTCACCAGCACGGTCGCGCCGGTGTCGGCGAGGATCGCCGGCCACAAGCCCGTCACGCCGATCACGGTCGTCACCAAAAACACCGCCTTCAGCCCGAGCGAGATGGTGATGTTCTGCCAGATGTTCGACATGGTCGCGCGCGACAGCGACACCATGTTGGCGACGTCCATGACGCGGCCGTGCAGCACTGCCGCGTCGGCGGTCTCCAGCGCGACGTCGGTCCCGCCGCCCATGGCGATGCCGACATCGGCGGCGGCGAGCGCCGGCGCGTCATTGATGCCGTCGCCGATCTTGGCGACGATCTCGCCCGAGGCGCGCAACTCGCCGACGATACGCTGCTTGTCCTGCGGCATCAGCTCGGCGCGGGGTTCCAGTCCCAGCCCGGCCGCGATGGCCTTGGCCGTGCGGGCATTGTCGCCGGTCAGCATGACCGCCGAGACACCGAGTTCGCGCAACGCCTCGATGCCGGCTTTCGCGTCCTCGCGCGGCTCGTCACGCATGGCGATCAGGCCGACTATTTGTGTGGCCGCGACCATGACGGACACGGTCTTGCCGTCGTCGTTCAGCGCCGCGATCGTCTCCTTCATGCCGGCGTCGAGCGGCACGCGTTTGCCGACGGCGGCGGGAGAGCCGAGGAAGAGGTCCACCCCGTCTGATTTGCCGGTGACGCCCTCGCCGCCGATCGCCTTCATGTCGGACGCGGCTTTCGGCGCGATGCTCCGGATTTTCGCCTCCTCCAGAATCGCCAAAGCGAGCGGATGGCTCGACCCAACTTCCAGGCTAGCCGCCAGCCGGATCGTCTCGGCCTCGGTTCCCTTGACGCCGATGACATCGGTCACCTTCGGCTTGCCGGCGGTGAGCGTGCCGGTCTTGTCGAAAGCGGCGCGCGTGATTTTTCCCAGCGTCTCCAGCACCGCGCCGCCCTTCATGAGCAGGCCGCGCCGCGCGCCGGCCGATAGCGCAGCCGCGATCGCCGCAGGCGTGGAGATGACCAAAGCGCAGGGGCAGCCGATGAGCAGCACGGCGAGGCCTTTGTAGATCCATTCGTTCCACAGTTCGCCGGCGACCAGCGGCGGCAGGATGGCGATCAGTGCGGCGACGACCATGACGCCCGGCGTGTAATATTTCGAGAAACGGTCGATGAAACGTTCGGTCGGGGCTTTCGATTCCTGCGCCTCTTCGACCAGGCGGATGATGCGCGCGATCGTGTTGTCCTGCGCGGCGGCGGTGACGCGAACGCGGATCGCCGCGTCCTGATTGACGGTGCCGGCAAAGACCGTGTCGTTTTCGCCTTTCGCCTTCGGTACGGATTCGCCGCTCACCGGGGATTCATCGATCGAGGTTTTTCCCGACAGGATAACGCCATCGGCAGGCACGCGGTCACCGGGGCGGATCAGGATGATGTTGTCGACAGCGAGTTCCTCCGCCGCGACGTCGATGGTCGCATCGCCGCGCTCGACCAGCGCGCGCTTGGGAACGAGCGTTGCCAGCGCCTGGATGGAGGCGCGCGCGCGGCCCGCCGCGATGCCCTCCAGCAACTCGCCGACGAGGAACAGGAAGACCACCACCGCCGCCTCTTCGCTGGCGTTGATGACCACCGCGCCGACGGCGGCGACCGTCATCAGCGTCTCGATGGTGAAGGGCATGCCGTTGATGGCGGCCATGAAGGCACGGCGCGCGATCGGGACCAGGCCGATGGCGCCGGCGATGATGAACACCCAAGGTTCGGTCGCGGGGACAAAATGCGCCAGCGCGAACGCCGCGCCCAGCGCCAGGCCGCAGGCGATGGTGAGCCGCGCCTTGGCCGTCTTCCACCACGGGCCGGTGGTCGGTCCGTGATCGTGGCCGTGCAGGCCGAACTCGGCGCCCTTGTCGGATTTGGCGGGGCCGTGATCATGCCCGGCATGATCGTGACCCGAATGGTCGTGATCGTCGTGATCGCCATGATCATGGTCGTGATGATCGTGCTTCGAATGGTCGGTCCTGGCTGTCGTGGTTCCGGCTGCGATCGGCGTCGCCGAATAGCCGAGGCTTTTGACCTTGCGGGCAAGCGCTTCGAGGTCGGCGTCGGCGTCATGCTTGACCGACATCGTGCCGGCGGTGGCGAAAACCTCGACATCGGCGATGCCCGGCACACGCCTTGCCGCGGCGTCGATCTTCGCCGCGCAGCTTGCGCAGTCCATCCCGTCCACCCGGAACCGTGTCGTCGTCGTCATGTCTCAAGCCTCGCAATGCGTAACGATGCCGGCTGTAATTCCTCTAGTCGCTAGAGGTGCAAGCGGAAAAATGCGGACGGGACGATTTTTCGCGCGGTTGACTTTGCGGCCGGGACGCCCGATTGCCCTTCGCATGAGCGGATCAGGCAAGGACAGGGCGCAGATCGACGGCGGGCAGGGCATGTTCGCCCGGCCGTGGACGTTCATCCGCGGCGTGCCGTCGATGAAGTTCCTGCCGCCGGAAGGGCCGGCCGAGATCGCTTTCGCCGGCCGGTCGAATGTCGGCAAGTCGTCGCTGATCAACGCGCTGCTCGGCCAGAAAGGGCTGGCGCGCACGTCGAACACGCCGGGCCGCACGCAGGAGCTGAACTTTTTCGTGCCGGACGGCTATTCGGGACAGGGTGATGATCTGCCGCCGATGGCGGTGGTCGACATGCCGGGCTACGGCTTCGCCCAGGCGCCGAAGGAGCAGGTGGAGGCGTGGACCAAGCTGGTTTTCGACTATCTCAAGGGCCGCGTCACGCTGAAGCGCGTCTATGTGCTGATCGACGCGCGGCACGGCATCAAGTCCGTCGACGAGGAAGCGCTGGCCCTGCTCGACAAGGCGGCGGTGTCCTACCAGATCGTGCTGACCAAGACCGACAAGATCAAGCCGCCGGCGGTGGAGAAGCTGCTGGCCGCGACGGCTGAGAAGATCCGCAAACGGCCCGCCGCGTTCCCGCAGATCCTGGCGACCTCGTCCGAGAAAGGCGCGGGGCTTGAGGACCTGCGCGACGCGATCGCCTTGGCGGCGCGAGGCGGCTAGGCCGCGAAGACATTGAGTGGCGGCTATGCCGCGCCGGCGGGCTTGAAGGTCAGCGCCAGCCCGTTGATGCAGTGGCGCTTGCCGGTCGGCGGCGGGCCGTCGTCGAAGATGTGCCCGAAATGGCCGCCGCAGCGGCGGCAGTGGCATTCGGTGCGGGTCGTGAACAGCGAATTGTCCTCGCGCGTGCCGATGGCGTCGGCCTGCGCCTCCCAGAAGGACGGCCAGCCCGTGCCGGATTCATATTTGTGCTCGGAGGAGTAGACCGGCAGGTCGCAGCCGGCGCAGTGGAACATGCCCTTGCGCTTCTCATTGTTGAGCGGGCTCGACCCCGCATATTCGGTCGCCTCGTGGCGGAGCACCTGGTAGCGGTCATCGCCGAGCTGCGCCTTCCATTCGGCATCCGTCTTGGTCACCTCGAAGGTCCCGGCATTGCCGGCGGCCGTGGCGCGGCCGCGCAGTCCGATGCCGGCCAGCACCGCGCCGATGCCCGCGCTGGCGAACAGGAAATTGCGTCTGGTCATGAGTATCTCTCCTCTGCCTTTCACATAACGCGGCCGGCCGTCACGGCAAAATCAAACCCGGTTGAAGGAAGCAGGACGCGGATGGAAGCCACCCACGTCCCGCGCCCGCCCAACTGCCGCAGGGCTAAGCCTTCGGCAGCAAGACCTTGTCGATGACGTGGATGACGCCGTTCGACTGTTTCACGTCGGCGATGGTGACGGTTGCGACGCCGCCGTTCTCGTCGGTCAGCGTGATCTTGTCGCCGTCCATCTTGGCCTGGAGCGTGCAGCCGCCGACCGTCTTCACCGGATGCGTGCCGCCGTCGTCCTTGATCATCTTGCCGATCGCGTCCGACATGGCGTCGGCCGCCACGACATGGCAGGTCAGCACCTTGGTCAGCATTTCCTTGTTCTCGGGCTTCAGCAAATTATCGACCGTGCCGGCCGGAAGCGCCTCGAAAGCGGAATTGACCGGCGCGAAGACGGTGAAGGGACCCTTGCCCTGCAGCGTCTCGACCAGGCCGGCGGCCTTCACGGCGGCGACCAGCGTCGTGTGGTCCTTCGAATTGACGGCGTTCTCGACGATGTTCTTTTCCGCATACATCGGCGCGCCGCCGACCATCGGGTTCTCCGCGAGAGCGGCGGTGGCGAGGATGCCGAGCGAGGCGGCGGCGAGCAGGCTGGCCTTGAGAACGCGGGTCTTCAGAATAGACATGGGAAACTCCTCCTGGACTGGAAATCCCTCAATTGGCGGGGATGCTCCAGTTACGGAGCCCGTCCGAAACGAGTTTCGGCCTGCCGACGTTTGCGTCGATCAACGAATGGTGAGGCCGAGGTGATGCTAGATATCACGCAGGTTGCCCGCCGCGACGACGGGGCCGGTGGGCGCGCCCGTGGTCGAGCCGCCCCGCGGCTCCAGGCTGATGGCGAAGACCGCGCCGGCGGCGACCTTGTCCTTCATCTCGGGCGAGACAGGCATCGTCATCCTGGCGCCGACGGGAATGACGCCGAGCGATCTCGGCTGCTGGTTGCCCTCGATGACCCACAGTTCGAAATCGCGGCCGGACGCCCGCTCGCCGCTGACATGCGACAGGCCGATCTCGCCCTTGGTTCCGTCATAGACGACGAGATAGTGCACGTCGCTCTGCTGCGGCGCGAGCGAGGCCACCATCATGTGCGCCGGCGGCGCGGGCGGGGTCATCAGCGGCACGGCTATGGCGATCGCGGCGGCGGCCACGGCCGCAACCGCGAGCCCGCGCCAGAAGGCGAGGCTCGACCAGAGACCGGCCTTCTGGACCGGTTGGCTGGCGGTCGAGGCGAACAGGCGGCGGTCGATCGCCTGCTTCGCCGAGGCCGGCGCCTCGACGGAGCCGTAACGGTCCGCCATCGGCGACAGGATCACTTCCCAACGGTCGACGAGCCGCGCGAAGGCAGCGTCGGCGTCGAGGCGGCGCGCGGCGGCCTGCCGCTCGTCCGCGTCGAGCGTGCCGAGGACATATTCGGCGGCGACGGCGTCGTCGCCTCCAAGTCCTCTCTCGCTGTCGTCCGTCCCGTTCATCGTTCGAGGCATTCCCTCAGTTTCATCAGGCTGCGGCGCAACCATGTCCGCATCGTGTTCAGTGGCACCTTGTAGCGCTCCGCGAGTTCCGCGTAGCTCTCGCCGGTGATGTAGGCTCCGCGCACGGCGGCGGCCCTGTCGGCCTCCAGTTCCTCAAGGCAGGAATAGATGCGCGCCCGCTCCCCGCCGGCGACCGCCAGCGCTTCCGGCCCGGGCGAAGGGTCTGCGATGTCGATCGCTTCGTCCAGATCGGCCGCGGGCCTGCGCCTTTGCCTGATCCGGTCGATCGAATGGTTGCGGGCGATCGCCACCAGCCATGAGATCGGGCTGAGATCGGAGACCGCGAACCGGTCCGCCTTGGTCCATATCTTGACGTAGACTTCCTGCAGCGCCTCCTCGGCTTCCGCCCTGTCGTTCAAGACACGCAGGCATACGCCGAAGAGTTTCGCGCTCGTCTGCCGGTAGAGGACGTCGAATGCGCCCCGATCCTTCATCGAGGTGCGAACGATCAGCTTCGAGATGTCCTGGGGCGTCATCGACGCCTCAAACTAGGGCTTTGTCATGCATTTGCAACCGGGAGGCATCGCAGATGTTTTTGCCGCGGCGAGAAATCGGACAAGCCGGCTTTGAACCTGTCATGATCTTGCGCTAAGAGGCCGCGACCGTCGATTTGGGATGCCGCTCATGACCGCAGAAACCGCTGAAACCGCCGAAATGCAGGCGGCGCTCCTGTCCCGCGCGCTGCCTTATATGCAGCGCTACGAGAACAAGACGGTCGTGGTGAAATATGGCGGCCATGCCATGGGCGACTCGGAGCTTGGCAAGGCTTTCGCGCGCGACATCGCGCTATTGAAACAGTCGGGCGTCAACCCGATCGTCGTGCATGGCGGCGGCCCGCAGATCGCGGCCATGCTGAACCGCATGGGCATCGAATCGAAGTTCGAGGGCGGCCTGCGCGTCACCGACGCCAAGACGGTCGAGATCGTCGAGATGGTGCTGGCCGGCTCGATCAACAAGGAGATCGTGGCGCTGATCAACGCCGAGGGCGAATGGGCGATCGGCCTGTGCGGCAAGGACGGCAACATGGTCTTCGCCGAGAAGGCGCGCAAGACCATGATCGATCCGGACTCCAACATCGAGAAGGTGCTCGATCTCGGCTTCGTCGGCGAGCCGGTCGAGGTCGACCGCACGCTGCTCGATCTGCTGGCGCGCTCCGAGATGATCCCCGTGATCGCGCCCGTGGCCCCGGGCCGCGACGGCCACACCTACAACATCAATGCGGACACCTTTGCCGGCGCCATCGCGGGTGCGCTGAACGCCACGCGCCTGCTGTTCCTGACCGACGTTCCGGGCGTCATGGACAAGGACAAGAACGTGCTGCCGGAACTGACGGTGGCGCAGGCCAAGGCTCTGATCCGCGACGGCACGATTTCCGGCGGCATGATCCCCAAGGTCGAGACCTGCATCGAGGCGATCGAGCGCGGGGTCGAGGGCGTCGTCATCCTGAACGGCAAGACCCCCCACGCGGTGCTGCTCGAACTCTTCACCCAGCACGGCGCGGGAACGCTGATCGTGCCGTGAGGATTGTCGGATGCCGGTCGTCTTCAGGCAGAACGGATTTCGCTTCCTCTTCTACTCCAACGAGGGCAGTCCTAGGGAGCCGCCTCATGTTCACGCCCTGAAGGACGGCATCGAGGCCAAGTTTTGGCTTCAGCCCGAGGTTGTGGTAGCATCGAACGACGGATTCAGCGCAAAGACGCTCCGCGAGCTGACGGAAATCATCGAGGCCCGTCGCGGCGACATATTGCAGGCATGGAAAGACTTCTTTGGCTAGGGCGCTCGCAGTCAGATTTGACGATGACCAGATGTGGGTCGAACTCGCCGACGGGCGCACCCTCGGGGTGCCGCTCGCCTGGTTTCCGCGCCTGCTGCACGCCAGCCCGCAGCAGCGGAATGCGGTGGAACTGAGCAGTCGCGGCCTTCATTGGGAAGCGCTTGACGAAGATATATCGGTCGAAGGTCTGCTTGCGGGCCGAGGAGATCAGACGGTATCCCGTCGCAAAGTCGCGGCAGAATAGGCGGGCGGCCGCTGGCCGCCCCGAGGCACACCAAGAAACCCCTTTGGATCAGGCGGCGATCTTCCGCCCGATATGCTCGCCGAGCCGGAGCGCCAGCGCGACGATGGTCGTCGTCGGGTTGCATTGGCCGGAAGTCGCGAAGACCGACGATCCACCGACATAGAGATTGTCCATGCCGTGCACCTTGCAGTCGGCGTCGACGACGCTCTTCGAAAGATCGGTACCCATGCGGGTGCCGCCCATGTGGTGGTGGCCGGCCAGCTCCTCGTCCGTCGGATAGTCCTCGCCATTGCGCAGCCAGTCGGCGATGCGCACCCGGCCGATATTGGCCGTGGCGCAGGTTTCGCCGAACAGGCGCATGCCTTCCAGCGCGGTGCGCCGCTCGATGTCGCCCTTCTTCCAGTGCAGGTCGATGCGCGGCACGCCGGCCGCGTCGCGTTCGGTGATCAGCGTGATGCGGTTCGACGCCACCGGCGCCTGCTCCCAGGCGAGGTGGAGCTGGGCTGCGCAGCGAAGCCGCTGGTTCAACTGCTCGGACGCCCACTCCGCCATGGACGGCGCCGTGCAGGCGAGGTTCGCGACGATCGCCTTCATGCCCTCGTAGGGCGTCTCGATGAAGCGGATGCCGAAGTTCAGGATGCCGAGCCGTTCCATCGCCTCCGGCGACGGCGAGAAGAACGCCTCATGGCTGGAGTCGAATTCGACGCTCGGCTCATGCGAGATGACGGCGTCGCCGCCCTTGAACTGCGGATGCTCCATCCAGTAGCGGCCGAGGGCCTCCGAATGCGGCACGACCCCGCCATTGGATTGCTCGTTCGACCACAGCAGCAGCCGAGAATTCTCGATGCCGCCCGTGCAAGGCACGTAGAGATCGGCAACAAACGTGCCGGCGTCCTTGCCTGCCGACCAGATGCGCGCGCCGGTGACGCGGTGTCCGTCCCCCAGCAGCTCCGTGACGTAGGTGTTGAGCACGAGCGCGATGGTTGTGCTCGCTGCGATCTCGTCCTGGTATTTCTCGCCGAACCGCACCGCATTGCTCTTGATGAGCTGGACCCAGCGGATGTCGTCCGAGATCGGCACGTTCTTTTTCAGCTCGGGCAGTTCGAGAATGTCGCGCACGCGGTCCACATAAGGATCGAGATCGCTGCGTCCGATCGGCCAACCGGTGTCGGGGACCCAGGCCTTGGGCTGGAAATCATGCGCGTCGAGGATACGGCACCAGCCGGCCCAGTGGTTCGAGCAGCCGCCGAGCATGCGCAGGCGCGTGACGGTCAGGTCGAAATAGGGGTCGCCCTCGGTCTTGCCGGCGTAGAAGTCCTGCGATTCGTCGGTCACTTCCGTGGACCCTGCCTCGAAAATGACGACGGGAATGCCCTTGGCCGCGAGCGTGCGGGCGATGGTGATGCCGGCCGGGCCGGCGCCCATGATCGCGACCTTCGGATGGAAGGCGGCGGTCTTGTACTCGTCGTAGCTCTGGAAGATCATGCCAGGTCGCTCCGCTTCACGATCCAGCCGTCGACCTCGACGATGTCTTCGGCCCTCGTGCGGCCGAAGCGCCGGACGATCGGAAGGGCGAAAAGGGCGGCGAGCGCCTGGGTGAAGGCGCGGCGCGACAGCGGTGGGGACTTCCAGCTCATGGTCCTGTTCCTGCACGTTTGACCGGACGCATCGTGGCGTCCGGGAAAGGCGAAGCGAAAGCTATGCCAAAGTGCTTTCGACCTGATCTTTGTCGAGCAGGATTGCGATTTGACTCGTGGTTGCGGTTAACGATTGGTTTCGATCGCGCCGCGCGGGGCGGTTTCCGGACATTCCACGCCGGCGATGTGGCTCGATTATCCCGGCCGGATGGGGATGAAACAGGGTCCATTTCCCATTTTGGTACGCCGCTCAGGCTTTGCGCAGATGCTTCAACGGCACATGTCCCGGTCCCTTGATATTGCGCAGGACAAGCTGCGTGTGGACGTCGCGGACACCCTTCAGCTTCATCAGCCGGTGCATGACGAACTCGTTCAGATCGTCGACCGACGGCACCATGACGTGGAGCAGGAAGTCGTAATCGCCGGTCATCGTCCAGCAGGCGGAGACCTCGTCCATGCGTTCCACCGCGTCGATGAAGCGATCGGGTGAATCGTCCGAATGGCTGACGAGCCGGACCTGAACGAACACCTCGACCATCAGGCCGATCTTCCTGCGTGAGATGACGGCCTGGAATCCCTTGATGATGCCGGTCTCGCGCAGCGCCTCGAAGCGCCGCGCGCAGGGCGTGGTCGACAGGCCGATCTGTTGGGCGAGCTCCGAGACGGGCAGCCGTCCGTCGGCCTGCAAACGTTCGAGCATCTGGATTTCGTGATTGTCGAATTGAGGCATGTTCCCTCACATTGATGCATGAGAGATAGAAATTACCTCAAATTCCGGGTTTGAGCGAGCAAATGGGTGAAATCTGGCTCCGAGCCGGCGCTATTCTCCTCGTCAAATTCGTTTCAGGAGGAAAAAATGACGATCAGCGTCGAGGATTATGCGCGCGAATGCGCCGAGCAGGGGCTTCGCGGCGACTACAAGGTGTGCCGCCCGGACTTCACGGTCGACCAGGCCTATGACTATACGGATGCCGAGCAGCAGGTCTGGCGCACGCTGTGCGACCGCCAGACGAAGCTGACGGAACGCCTGGCGCACCGCACTTATCTGGACGGCGTGAAACAGCTTGGCCTGCTCGATCGGATTCCCGATTTCGCCGAGGTCAGCGCGAAGCTGAGGCAGTTGACCGGCTGGACGATCGTCGCGGTGCCGGGCCTGATCCCGGCCGAACCGTTTTTCGACCATCTCGCCAACCGCCGCTTCCCTGTGACCAACTGGCTGCGGACAAAGGACGAACTCGACTACATCGTCGAGCCGGACATGTTCCACGATTTCTTCGGCCATGTGCCGGCGCTGACGCAGCCCGATTTCGCCGATTTCATGCAGATGTATGGCGCGACCGCCGAGAAGCTGATCGCGGCCGGCGGCGGCGACATGATCACCCGGCTCTATTGGTACACGGCCGAATACGGCCTGATGCAGGGTCAGGGCGAGCCGCTGAAGGCGTTCGGCGCGGGGCTGATGTCGTCCTACACCGAACTCCAGTTCGCGGTCGAGGATCAGAAGGCCCATCACGTGCCGTTCGATATCGCGACCGTCATGCGCACCGGCTACGAGATCGACAAGTTCCAGCGCGCCTATTTCGTGCTGCCTTCTTTCGAGGTGCTGAAATCGGCATTCCAGTCGGCCGATCTGATGGCGATCGTGGATCGCCACAAGGATGATGCGCCGCTCGACCCGGCAACCGTCGGCGTCAGCCGAAAGCGAGCAGCATGAGGATGCCGCCGACGATCAGCGCGCAGCCGATCGTCTCATAGGCGTTGATCTTCTCCTTGAAGAAGAAGATCGACGAGGCGAAGGTGAAGAGCATCTCGATCTGCGCGAGCGCCTTCACCACCGCCGCCTGCTGCAGTGTCATCGCCATGAACCAGCCGAAGGACGCGGTTGCCCCGACGAAGCCGACGAACAGCGCCGGCTTCCAGGCCCTGGCGATTTTTGCGAACTCGTCGCGCTCCCGCAAAAGCATCCAGCCAGCCATAAGTATTGTCTGGAGCAGGATGACGAAGCCGAGCGTCACCGCCGCCTGCATGATGAAGTTCGGTCCGCCGAGCGCCAGCGACGCGGCGCGATAGGCGACCGCCGAAATGCCGAAGGCGGTGCCCGAGGCGAGGCCGATCAGGGCGTTTCGAGAAAACATCGAGGCGACGAGGTTGCGGGCGCTCATCTGCGTGTGCGCGACCGAGATCAGCATGACGCCGACGACGCTGACCGCGATCGCAGCCATCACCCCGATCGTCACCGTCTCCGCCAGGAAAAGCAGGCCGAAAAGCGCGGCCTGCGCAGGCTCAGTGCGTGAATAGGCGGTGCCGACCGCGAAATTGCGGAAGGAGAAGAGATAGACCAGCAGGAACGTCGCGACGATCTGGCCGATGCCGCCGAGCACGGCCCAGCCGAAGAATTCCGCGGACAGGGACGGAAACGGATAACCGGCGACCTGTTTCAGCAGGAACAGGTAGAGCAGCGCGAAGGGCAGGCCGAAACCGAAACGCACGAAGGTCGCGCCGGTGGTGCCCATCACCGACTTCAAATGTTTCTGGCCCGCGGAACGGAGGTTCTGCAGGAAGGCTGCGGCGACGGTGATCGGGATCCAGAGTTCCACGGCAGGCGACCAGTCAATGACAGAGGGTCACTAAGCCGGCCGGACCGGAACTACAATGGCACAGCCGGGTCAGGCGCTATGCGGCACGAAGGGCGGGACGTTCGGGCATGACCACCCGGTTGCGGCCGTCGTTCTTGGCCGCGTACAGGCGCCGGTCGGCCTCGCGCATCATCTCCGAGATGCCGGCGTCAGGCCAGCAGATCGCGCCGCCGATGCTGACGGTCAGCCGGTGGCGGCGGCCGTCGCGGGGCAGGAAGACCAGCTTTTCGACCTCGAAGCGCAGCCGTTCGGAAATCTCGGCCGCCGCATCGAGATTGGCGCCCTTGAGGAACACGGCGAACTCCTCGCCGCCGATCCGGCCGATCTCGTCGCCGTCGCGCACCGAGCGGCGGATCGCGGCGGTGATCAGCATCAGCGCCTCGTCGCCGGTCAGATGGCCGAACTCGTCATTGATGCGCTTGAAATGGTCGGCGTCGACGATCAGCAGAACGCCGCGGTCGCTGCTCCGGCGCGTCCGGTCGAGCGCGGCGAAGAAGTTCTCGCGGTTCAGGAAGCCTGTCATCGTGTCGCGGCTCGCCTTGTTGGCCAGTTCCGCATGCGCGACCTTCAGCGAAACGTGTGCGGCGTTCAACTGATCGTTGACGCGGCGCAGTCGGCCGGTCTGGTAGAAATTCAGCGCGCTTGCCGGCATGGCGCACAAGATCGTGCAGGCGACCGGCATCCACAGCGTCATGCCCGTGATCTCGACGCCCGCCGCCGCCATCACCCCGAGCGAAAGGGCGATGCAAAGGACCGTCACAGCGGCGGATTTCATCAGGATGCGTGTCATGCCGCGCCATCTAGGCGACAAGCGGTGAAGTGCCGGTTCAACCGATGCCTATCATTTTACGCAACTGCAAAAATGCCCGGATCGGGCGCGAGGTGATGACGCGCCGCATAGTGATCGCTATTGAGAAGCCATGACCCAGTCGCCCCCGCCCGGAAGCTTCGCCCACGTCACCGATTGGGTGTTCGATCTCGACAACACGCTGTATCCGCACCACTCGAACCTGTTTTCCCAGATCGACGTGAAGATGACGTCCTATGTCTCCGAACTGCTGAAACTGCCGCGCGAGGACGCGCGCAAGCTGCAGAAGGAGCTCTATCTCGAATATGGCACGACGCTGAACGGATTGATGGAGCGCCATCGGATCGATCCCGACGATTTTCTGCGCAAGGTCCATGACATCGACTATTCGTGGGTCGATCCCAATCCGAAGCTCGGCGTCGCGATCAAGGCGCTGCCGGGGCGCAAATTCATCTTCACCAATGGCGATCGCGGCCATGCCGAGCGCACGGCGCGCCAGCTCGGCGTGCTCGACCATTTCGACGACATTTTCGACATCGTCGCCGCCGGCCTGACGCCGAAACCCGCGCGAAAGACCTATGAAAGCTTCGTCGATCTGCACAAGGTCGCCGGGCCGAACGCCGTCATGTTCGAGGATCTGTCGCGCAACCTGATCGTGCCGAAGGCGCTCGGCATGACGACGGTGCTGATCGTGCCGAAGAATTTCGAGCCGACCTTCGCCGAAATCTGGGAACGGGATCCGGCGCATGACGACGCCGTCGACTTCGTCACCGACGACCTGACCGCGTTCCTGTCGACGATCATCGGCGAGGCCGCCGTTTGAGCCGCTTCACATCGGTCGAGGCGCGGATCGATGCGGCGGCGCATCGGGTGCTCGACCGGATGCCGGCGCACGGCCTGTCGGGCGCGCTGGTCGAGTTCGTCGTCTTCGGCCTGAAACAGGCCTGGGCCTGCCTGTTCGGCGGCGCGCTGCTCTTTCTCATCGTCGCGACGCGTTATCTCTGGCCGGCCGATGCGGTCCTGACGCGTTACGATTTCCTCTTTCTGGCGGCGCTGTCGCTGCAACTCATCCTGCTGCTGGCGCGGCTGGAGACGTGGCGCGAGGCATCCGTCATCCTGATCTTCCATGCCGTCGGGACGGCGATGGAGCTGTTCAAGACCGATGTCGGATCATGGACCTATCCGGAGGAAAACCTCTTTCGCATCGCCGGCGTGCCGCTGTTTTCCGGCTTCATGTATGCGTCGGTCGGCTCCTATCTCGCCCGCATCAGCCGCATCTTCGATATGCGCTATTCGCACTATCCGCCGCTCAGGGCGACGATGCTGCTGGCGGCGGCGATCTACGTCAATTTCTTCGCGCACCATTTCGTGGTTGATATCCGCTACGCGCTCTTCGCGGCGACCGCGCTGCTCTACCGGAAGACCTGGGTGCACTACCGCGTCTTCCGCTTCCGCCACCGCATGCCGCTTCTGCTCGGCTTCTTTCTCGTCGCGCTGTTCATCTGGTTCGCGGAGAACATCGCGACCTGGTCGCGGGCATGGGTCTATCCGGGGCAGGCGGCGGAATGGGAAATGGTCTCGCTCGGCAAGCTCGGCGCGTGGTACCTGCTGATGATCATCTCGTTCGTGCTGGTGACGCTCGTCCACCGGCCGAAGCCGGTGGACGACCATTCTGGCCGCTGATGCGTTCAGTGCTTGTGCTCGTCGCCGCCGTCCTTGCGGACGGGCAGGGACAATTCCACCTTGCCTGCCTTTTCGAACTCCAGCGTGACGGGCACCGATCCGCCCTCGGCGAAGGGCTGGCTGACCTGCATGAACATCAGGTGCAGGCCGCCGGGCTTCAGCTCGACCTTGCCGCCGGCCGGTATCTCCAGACCCCCTTCGACAGGCCGCATGGTCATGACGTTGTTCTCGACCTTCATGTCGTGCACCTCGGCCTTCCCGGCCGCAGGCGTCGAGAGGCTGACAAGGCGATCGGCGGACGGGCCGCCATTCTCGATCGTCAGGTAGCCGCCGCCGGCCGGCTGGCCGGGCAGCATCGCCTTGGCCCAGCCCGCGCTGATGGTCAGGTCGCCGGCCTTGGTGTCGGCCGCCATCTGGTGTCCCAAGTGGCCGCCCGCTTCCTTGGCCGCGATCGTCACGGTCGGAGCCGGATGCTCCAGCGAATGGGGGTCCTGGCCCTCTGCAGCGATCTGGTCCCACGCCACGGAGCCGTTGGTGCAGGTCTGTGTGACGATGAAGGCAAGGCGCGTGCCGGGCTCGGCATTCAGCGTGCCGCTGACGACGAACTCGTCATAGAAATCGTCGGGAAGGTCGCCGCCGCTCCAGGTCACGGTTTTCAGGCCGGATGTGATGTCGCGGCCATGCAGCTTGTAGGGCCTGGCGTAGTCGCCCTTTTCGGTTGCGACCTGCCAGCCTGCCTTCGGCATCGGCTTGGCGTCGATAAAACCTTCAGGGATCACGATCTTGACGGCGTTGGTGGCCTGTCCGTCGCAGCCATGCGGGATGCGCAGCACGGCCTTGTAGCCGCCGGCCGGTGCTTCCGCGCGTTCGAGCGTCGAATGGGCGAGAGCGGTGACGATGGAGAATGCGGTCAGGCCGACGGCCGCCGCGAACGGAAGAAGATGGCGTTTCATGGTGTCTCTTTCGAAATCTGGAGCGATGGCGCGCGAGGCATGGCCGCCGCGCGGTGGCGTCGTCAGATTTCGACAGGCGGGGCGCGGATGGCCGGCGATCGTCCGGAAATATCGCGGAAGGCGACGATCGGCGGATCGAGACGCCATGCCGGCATGGCGGCCATCGCCGGCTGCGCCCAGGCGGGCAGTCCCGGCGTCAGCGCCTTGGCGAGCGGCGCGAAGCCGCAGGCGCCGGCAATACATTTCGCGCAGCTTTCATGACGCAGCGGCGCGCCGGGCTGCGCCGCGCCATCGTCCGCCGCCATGGCGGTGCAGATAACCGGCATGCCGCCGAGGTTTTCCGCGCCCGCCGCGGCCAGCGGCTGGATCGACTGCACAAGAATGAGAATGACGGCGAGCAGCGCGAATACGCCCCGGTCGCGCCGGAGCGTCGCAAACCATGTCGCTCGCCTCTGCCTCATGGCGAAGACCTTAGCGCGACGCGCCGCCGGCCGCCAATGCGGCAATTGGCGCTACGACATGTCGTAGAAGTCGCGGATGATCTTCCAGGCCTCGTCGGCCGTGTCTGCATAGTCGATGATGTTCTGATCGCCGGGCGAGATCGTGCCCTGGTCGGCCAGGTAGTCCAGATTGATGGCGTGTTTCCAGAATTTCGAGCCGAACAGGATCACAGGCACGCGTTCCATCCGCCCGGTCTGGATGAGCGTCAGCGTCTCGAAGAATTCGTCCATCGTGCCGTAGCCGCCGGGGAATACGGCAACCGCCTTCGCCCGCATGATGAAATGCATCTTTCGGATCGCGAAATAATGGAAGTTGAAGCAGAGGTCGGGCGTTACATAGAGGTTCGGTGCCTGCTCGTGCGGCAGCACGATGTTGAGCCCGATCGACGGAGCGCCGACATCGGCCGCGCCGCGGTTGCCCGCCTCCATGACGCCCGGCCCGCCGCCGGTCACGACCACGAATTCGCGATGGTACGACGTCGCCGAATATTCGGAGCACAGGCGGGCGAAGCGGCGCGCCTCCTCGTAATATTTGCTGTTGGCCTTGAGGTTCTTTTCCTGCGTCTTGTTCTTGGCAGCCCACGCCTCGCCGCCGGGTTCGGGAATGCGCGCCCCGCCGAACATGACGACGGTGGAGCGGATGCCGCGTTCGGCCAGCGTCAGCTCAGGCTTCATCAGCTCGAGCTGCAGCCTGACCGCCCGCATCTCGCGGCGGGTGAGAAAATCCTCGTCGTTCCAGGCAAGCCGGTAGGTCGGCGCGCGCGTCTGCGGCGTATCGGGCACCGCCTTGGCGCGCTCGAGGTCCTCGTTCGAGTGGGAGAGGGGCGTCCAGCCGTGCGGTTCCATCGGATTCATGCTGATTCCCCAAAATCTCCGGCGGCGCAGCCTGTCCCGGCCGCGTCGCAGGCGCGATTGACCCCCCGAAGTCCATGACATAGGTTCCGCGCGCTTTTCAGCCTAGTTTCCCAGCCGTTAACGGATCGTTTTCCATGTCCAAGCACGACCTCTCCGCCCTCGAAAAGTCGATCGAGGCCGCATTCGACGCGCGGGACGGCGTCAATACCTCGACGCGCGGCGAGGTTCGCGATGCGGTCGAGACGACGCTCGGCCTGCTGGACAAGGGAGAGATTCGGGTCGCCGAGCGCGCCGCCGACGGCCAGTGGACGGTCAATCAGTGGATGAAGAAGGCGGTGCTGCTGTCGTTCCGGCTGGCGCCGATGGAGATCATCAAGGGCGGCCCGGGCGACTCGTCCTGGTGGGACAAGGTGCCGTCGAAGTTCGACGGCTGGGGCGCGATGGATTTCGAGAAGGCCGGCTTCCGCGCCGTGCCGAACTGCGTCGTGCGCCGCTCGGCCTATATCGCGCCGGGTGCGATCCTGATGCCGTCCTTCGTCAATCTCGGCGCCTATGTCGATGCCGGCACCATGGTCGATACCTGGGTGACTGTCGGCTCCTGCGCGCAGATCGGCAAGAACGTGCATCTCTCGGGCGGCGTCGGTATCGGCGGCGTGCTTGAGCCCATGCAGGCCGGCCCGACCATCATCGAGGACAATTGCTTCATCGGCGCGCGCTCGGAAGTGGTCGAGGGCTGCATCGTGCGCGAGGGCTCGGTGCTGGGCATGGGCGTGTTCATCGGCAAGTCGACCAAGATCGTCGACCGCGCCACCGGCGAGGTGATGTATGGCGAGGTGCCGCCCTATTCCGTGGTGGTGGCCGGAACGATGCCCGGAAACGACCTGCCGAACGGCAGACCGGGCCCGAGCCTCTATTGCGCCGTCATCGTCAAGCGCGTCGACGAGAAGACGCGCTCGAAGACCTCGATCAACGAATTGCTGCGGGACTGATCGGGTGTCGGTCGACACGCAGCAGATGCTCTGGCTGTTCTTCGGCGTGTCGGGCCGTGTCGCCCGCGCGCCCTATATCCTGGCGGGTTTGCTGCTCAACCTGATCACGCTCTACCTCTTCTACCGCATCTACCTGTTGCCGGAAGGCAGCGAGGAGAGCGCTCTGTGGGGACTGATCTTCATCGTCGTCGGCGTGATCGGCACCTGGTCGTTCATCGCGCTGACGATCAAGCGTGTCCACGATTTCGGCAAGCCGGGCGTCTTTTCGCTGCTGCTCGTCGTGCCGGTCGTGTCCATCATCGCCTTCATCGTGTTCTGCGCGCTGCCGGGCGACGAAGGCCCGAACCAGTACGGCGCGCTGACCAACTCGCCGGCCTGAGGCGATGTCGGGCGACGATGCAAGGACGCTCTACCGCACCGTCGATGCCGAGCGCGTCATCGAGACCGCCCGTCAGCTCGAAGCCCGCATCGCCGACCGCTTTCCCGAATCCGGCCTGCGCAAGGTTGCGCGCGAGCTGATCGCCCTCGGGCAGGACATATCGCGCGAGGCGCGGGAGCTGGAGGCGCCGATCCGCTGGCTGCGCGTGCTGATCGCGGCGACGATCGTTCTCGGCATCGCGATCATCGCCTTCGTCATGACGATCCTGTCGTTCGACAGTATTTCGACCGGCGCCTTCGACTTCGTCCAGGGCATCGAGGCGGCGATGAACACGGTGCTGCTGGTCGGCCTCGGCCTGATCACGCTGGTGCAGACCGAAATCCGGCTGAAGCGCGGCAGGGTGTTTTCCGGCCTGCACGCCCTGCGCTCGGTGATCCACGTCATCGACATGCATCAGTTGACGAAGGACCCCTCGGTCCTGTCGATGGCCTTCGAGCCGACGCAAAACTCTCCACGACGGGTTCTCAGTGCGCCGGACCTGTCGCGCTATCTCGATTATTGCTCCGAAATGCTGTCGATCACCGGCAAGCTGGCCGCGCTCTACGCGCAGTCGGTCAATGATGACGTGGTGGTGCGAGCCGTCAACGATGTCGAGACGCTGGGCTCCAACCTGTCGCGGAAAATCTGGCAGAAGCTGATCATGATCGCCGACAGCGGCGAGCCGCGGAGGAAGGCATGACGCCCGATGGGCGGCAGCCGGCGCTGATCGCGCTCGACTGGGGGACCAGCTCGCTGCGGGCCTATCTGCTCGGCCGGGACGGCGCGGTTCTCGACATGGTCGCCGGCGCCAAGGGCATCATGCAGGTCACGGATCGCGACTTCGCGACGGTCTTCGACGAGGTGACGCGCGAATGGCGGCGCAAATGGCCGGCGCTCCGCGCCATCGCCGCCGGCATGATCGGCAGCGCGCAGGGCTGGACGGAGGCGAGATATCTTTCATGCCCCGCCAGCGTCACCACGCTCGCGGACGGGCTCGTTTCCACGCCGGGCGGCGAGATGATGATCGTCCCCGGCATTGCCCAATATGGGCCTTCGGCTAACGTGATGCGGGGCGAGGAGACGCAGATCGCAGGCGCCTTGGCGCTGGAGCCCGGACTTGCCGGCTCCTCGCGCATCGTCCTGCCGGGGACGCATTCCAAATGGGTGTCGGTCGAGAACGGCGCGATCCTCGACTTCTCGACCTATATGACCGGCGAATTGTTCGCCGTTCTGAAGACGCATTCGATCCTGGGCCGCTTCGCCAAGGAGGGCGCCGTCGCCGATGAAGACGCCTCAGCCGCCGCGTTCCGGCGCGGCATCGACGCTGCCCGGGAAGCGCGCGATCTCGGCCGCCTGTTGTTCTCCGTCCGTGCATTGGTGCTGACCGGCGGCATGACGGCCGGCGAAAGCCTCGACTATCTGTCCGGCCTGCTGATCGGCGACGAGATCGCGTCCGCGCTTGCCGAGGGAGTCCCGAACCGGCTGACGCTGATAGGAGACCCCGCGCTCTGCCGGCGCTACCGCACGGCGCTGGCTGTATTCGGCGTGACCGATGTCGGCGAGGTCGACAATGCCGCTGTCGCCGGCCTCTGGCGGATTGCACAGGCGAACAAGCTCATCATCTAGGGACGACCCATGCTGCAAACCTATCTGGACCGGCTGCCGCTGATCGCCATCCTGCGCGGCGTGAAGCCGGATGAAATCCTGCCGATCGGCCGGGCGCTGGCGGATGCCGGCTTCGCGATCATCGAAGTGCCTTTGAACTCGCCCTCCGCCGTCGAGAGCATCGGGCTGCTGGCGCGGGAGTTCGGCGACAAGGTGCTGGTCGGCGCTGGAACGGTGACGACGGCGGGCCAGGTGTCGGAGATCGCGGCAGCCGGCGGACGCATCATCGTCATGCCTCATGCCGACGTGGCGGTCATCCGGGCTGCGAAGTCGGCCGGACTGGTGTGCACGCCGGGCATTGCGACGCCCACCGAAGGTTTCGCCGCGCTGGCGGCGGGCGCGGACGCGCTGAAACTGTTTCCGGCGGAGATGCTGCCGCCGCCGGCTCTGAAGGCCATGAAATCCGTCTTCCCGAAGGACACGCGCTTCGTACCGGTCGGAGGCATCACGCCCGATACGATGGCACCGTATCATGCGGCGGGAGCGGCAGGCTTCGGGCTGGGCTCGGCGCTTTACAAGCCGGGCATGGATGCAGCCGCTGTCGGCGCGAATGCCAGGGCGTTCGTGGCCGCGTGGAACAGGCTGAAAGGCTGATCAGCGCAGCAGCGCCTTGGCGGCCGGCAGCGCCAGCCGGTGGAACGCGTTGGCGAACAGCCGGCCACGCATGGTGAACGGATAGACCCGGCTTTCGACCGCCGTTTCGCCGTCGGCATGGTGCATCTTGTAGGCGTCCGCCGGCGCCAGAAGGTCGAATGTCGTCGCGCCCGCCGCCTTGGCGGAGGCAAAGACATGATGCACGAGGATGTTGCCCGCGCCCTCCTTGTGGAAGGCCGGCTCCGTCGCGAGCACGTGGCCGAACGCCGTGTCCTTGCAGAGGAAGGACAGGTCGATGGCGACGGGTTGACCGTCAAGCTCGACAGTGGAGACGATCAGCCCGCACTCGGGATCGTTCGCGACATTGCGGAAGAAGGTCTCGAAGCCGCGCGCCTTGACGGCGGGCGACAGGACGCCGGCCGCATGCAGCGACCGGCGCTTCATGTCGACCGCCCGCGCGGCGAGGTCCGCCGCCGCCGGTCCGTGGCCCTGGGTCGTCAGCTTGACCTTTCCGCGTTCCTCGAGCCGGCGCATGCGCCGCCGCAGGTTTGATTTGTCGCGGCCGGAATAGGCCGGACCCGGAGCATCGCCGTCGACCCGCGTCAGAAGGCAGGCGAAGGGGGCGGCCATGGTCTCGACCACGGTCGCGTTCTCGCGGAATGGCCACAGCGCGGCATCCGCCCGGATGCGCCGGGCCTCCAGCACATCCGCGCCCAGGTCCGGTATCGCGGCCCAGACCTTGGCGGCGGTGTCGCTATCACAATGAGGGTCGACCAGCATGTCGCCGAACTGCACGACCGGCATGCCCATGAAGTGCAGGCGTTTGACGCCGAGGTTGGTGCGCATGACCAGCGGCAATGCGGCGACCAGCGCCCCATGTTCGCGGGCGGTGATGACGATGACGTCGCCGGCTTCGGGGTAGCTCTTCGCCCAGGCGCTCAGCATCGGGTGCGACTGGAACAATTGGTGGGGCTTCGCCGCGCGGCGGAACAGCCGGTCCCATTCTGGCTTCAGCGCTTCGAATGCGTCACGGCCGCGCAAGACCTCGACGCTGGTCGGCGACCGTGCGGCCGCGGCGCTGGCCAGTGATGCGTGGACGTTCACGGCTGCCGCCAGAAGGCCCAAAGCCGGCGCAGCCCTGCGAGGCGGAATTTCAGAAGGTAAGGAACCATCAGCAGTGGATGGCGCGCGGCAAACGGCGCGTCCTGTTCCACCAGATGGCGGATGGCGAGCACCGGCAGCGGCGCGCGCAAGGGTCGGAAGTCCGGGTTCCACAGGCCGGGCGCATCGTTGGTGGCGAACATGTAGCCGATCATGCGGAAGCGCGAGAGCGAGTAGAATTTGTGCCGTTTCTGCACCCGGCCCAGCATCGCCATGCCGGCCTCGTCGGCGCAATCGGGGAAGCCGACGATGATGGTGCGGAAATGCTCCATGCCCGGCTTGCAGGGAATCTGCTCGAGCTCGACGAAGGAGCGGCGGATCAGAGCGAACGCCTCGTCCTCGTCGTTCGGGCCGGCGCGGGAGATGGCGAGGCGCACGAGGTCGAGCTTGGCGGCCTGCTTGGTGAAGGGGCACACGGCGCCCGTGCGGCCGAGATCGGCATGGCCGCGCATCAGATAGGATTCCACCCAGCCGCGCAGCGTCGTCATGGCGGGGTCGTCGGCCCAGGCGCCGGCGCGCGACTGGTCCATCGTCAGGCGCGGCGCGCCGGAAACGGCATCGATGGCAGCGGTTCTGTCCAGCATGGTCGTCCTACCTTCCGCCCTCGCTGTCGCGAATAGCAGCACGGCCTTTCGGAAGGGTTTACGCGGACGGAAGAAGTCGTCCTAACCAGGGTCAGGTCCGTCAATTTGGTTGAACGGGATCACACCATTTCGACCAAATTGACAGACCTGACCTTGACAGCAGGTCCGACGGATCGAGCGACGGCGGTCCGGACCCGGCGGCTTCGGCGTCCCGCACCGCCTTGACGATGCGTCGGGTCAGCGGGACCGGAGTGCCGGATTTCTCCGCCAGCCTCATTATTGCGCCCTGGAACTCATCGATCTCGGTTGGCCGGCCGCGCATCAGGTCTTCCCAGGTCGAGGACCTTGCCTCCGGATCGATCGCCAGCATCCGCCGGGCGATACGCGTGAACAGCCAGTCCGGCAGGCGCAGGATCGTCGGCAGGAACCGGGGCGGAACGCCGGCCAGTTTCGCCGGCCTGATGCCATTCGCGCCCATTGCGGCGAGCGCCTCGTCCATCTGCGTCGCGAGCAACCTTCGCCAGCGGCGGTCGGCGAGCTCGGTCGCCAGAGGCAGGCCGGACAGGGCATTCAGCGCATTGTTCAGATTGAGCAGGAGCTTGCCCCACAACACGGCCGGCATGTCGGCCTGTGTTTCGATCGAAAGCCCGTCGCAGGCGAGGCGGACGCCGATGGCCTGCGCCTTCGCATCGATCACCAGACCCCCTTCCGTGCCGCGATGGACGCGGACCGGCGTCACCGCCTCGTCCAGCACGACATTGAACGGCACCATGCCGGAAAAGGCCGGGCGAGCGCCGACAATCGCGGCGATGCGATCCCTGTTGCCGATACCGTTCTGGAGGCTGATGATGGTGCAGTCCGGCGGGGCATGGCGAGCGATCAGCTCCGCCATGTCGCCGCTTGCGCCGCTCTTGACCGTTACGAGCACGACGGCCGCCCGCGACAGCGCCGTCGCCGCATCGTCGGTTGCCGTGATTGAAGCCGGAGAAACATATCGGTCGCGCCCGTCGAGGTCGGTTACGCGCAGGCCATTGCGGGTCAGGCTTTCCACGATTCGCGGCCGCCCGAGAAAGGCGACATCCTTGCCGGCGAGCGCGAGACAGCCGCCGACATAGGAACCGATGGAGCCGGCGCCGGCGATGACGATCCGGCCGCCTGCGCTGGTCATGAAGCGCTCCCTTGTGGCAGCGAAAACAAAAAGCTTGGCGCGGCGGATCGAGCCTTGAAGCCGCCGTGACAGGGGCGCGGGTTTGAACTATCCATGCGCCGATGAGCCTCCCGACCGATCCCGCCGCCAACCTCGCCGCCCTGATCCGCTGCCCGTCCGTGACGCCGGCCGAGGGCGGGGCATTGGCGGCCTTGCAGGCCATGTTGACGCCGATGGGCTTCGCCGTCCAGCGGCCGGTCTTTTCCGAGGACGGCACGCCCGACGTGGAAAATCTCTACGGCCGGCTGTCCGGCAACGGGCCGCATCTCATGTTCGCCGGGCATACCGATGTCGTGCCGCCCGGCGACGAGGCGGCGTGGACGCATCCGCCCTTCGCGGCGGACGTGGCGGGCGGGGAAATGTACGGCCGTGGCGCGGTCGACATGAAGGGGGGCATCGCCTGTTTCGTCGCCGCGGTCGCGCGTCATGTCGAGGCGCATGGCGCACCCAAGGGATCGATTTCCTTCCTGATCACAGGCGACGAGGAAGGTCCCTCGATCAACGGCACGGGCAAGCTGCTGGAATGGGCGGCCGGACGCGGCGAGACCTGGGACGCCGCGCTGGTCGGCGAGCCGACCAATCCCCAGAAACTGGGCGACATGATCAAGATCGGCCGGCGCGGCTCCGTGTCGGGCGTGATCACGGTGAACGGCGTGCAGGGCCACGCCGCCTATCCGCATCTGGCGGACAATCCCGTTCGCGGCATGACGCAGATGCTCGACGCGCTTCTGCATCCCGCCTTCGACGAGGGCAGCGCGGATTTCCAGCCGACCAATCTCGAAGTGGTCAGCGTCGATGTCGGCAATCCGGCGGCCAATGTCATACCGGGGCGGGCGACCGCGCTGTTCAACGTCCGCTTCAACGACAACTGGACCGCCGAGAGCCTGCAGGCGGAGATCCACAACCGGCTGGACAAGGCCGCGCGGGCGAGGCGGCTGCGTCCCGGCAAGAGCGAGCCGGTGGATTACGAGCTGACCTGGCGCGACCGGCCGAGCCAAGTCTTCCTGACGCGCGACGACCGGCTGATCGAGGCCCTGTCGAAATCGATCGAAGCGACCATCGGCGCCACGCCGAAACTGTCCACGACAGGCGGCACATCGGATGCGCGGTTCATCAAGGATTATTGCCCGGTGGTGGAGTTCGGGCTGGTCGGCCAGACCATGCATATGGTCGACGAGCGCGTGCCGCTGGCCGACCTCGAGACGCTGACGCGCATCTATGAGCGCTTCATCGCCGACTGGTTCGCGCGCTGACATGCCGACCGGCGCGGAAATCCAGCAATACATCACCGCCGCGTGGCGGCTGATGCTCGGGCAGCGCGACGCGGTGCGCCTGCTCGACCTGTCCGCCGACGGGTTCTGGAACTCCTTCTACGCGATCGTCGTCGCCTCCCCGCTGATGTTTGCCGGCTGGGTCGCGACGGCCAACGGCTTCGGCGAATCCGCGGCCGATTTCGGCGGGCGGTTCTCCATCCTGCTGCGCCTGATGACGATCGATCTGGCCGCCTGGATCGGGCCGCTGGTGCTGCTGGCCTTCGCCGCCCGGCCGATCGGCATTGCCGACCGCTTCGTCCCCTATGTCGTCGCGAGCAATTGGGGTTCGGTCGTCAGTTCGGTGCTCATGCTGCCGATTTCGCTGTTCGACCTGTTCGTCGCCGGCGATTCAGAGGTTGCCGACGGCCTGTCGCTGATCATCTTCCTGGCCGTTCTGGTTCTGAACTGGCGGCTCACCAACTCCGCGATCGATCGCGGCGCGGGGCTGGCGACCGCCGTCTTCGCGCTTGTCCTGATCGCCTCGCTGGTCATCCTGATCGGCCTGCAGGACATGTTCGGACTGATGCCGGCTCAGGGATAATCGACCCTGGTGAGGTAGAGCCCGTCGGGCGGCGCGACCGGGCCGCAGCGCGCCCGGTCGGCGGCGTCCAGCGCCGCTTTCACATCGGCGGCCGTCCACGCGCCCTCGCCGACGCGTTTCAGCGTGCCGACCATGGACCGCACCTGATTGTGCAGGAACGAGCGCGCCGAGGCGCGGATCGCGATGTCCTCGCCGTCGCGCGTCACGTCGAGCCGGTCGAGCGTGCGGACGGGGCTCTTCGCCTGGCAATGGATGGAGCGGAACGTCGTGAAGTCGTGGCGTCCAAGCAGAGTCTGCGCCGCCTCCGCCATGGCGTCCGCGTCGAGCGGCTTGGGCACCCACCAGGCGCGCTTTGAATCGATCGCGAGCCGGGCGCGGCGGTTGACGATGCGGTAGAGATAGTGCCGCGCGGTCGCGCTGAAGCGAGCGTCGAAATCGTCATGGGCGTTGCCGGCCGATAGAATGGAGACGGCCTCGCCGGCAAGGCCGAGATGCGCGTTCAGCGCGTCGCGCACCGTGTCGGCGGGCCAGTCCTTCGCCAAATCGACATGGGCGACCTGGCCGAGCGCGTGGACACCGGCGTCCGTGCGTCCCGCTCCGCGGATTGACACCTGCTCGCCGCAAAAGGCGTGGATCGCCGTCTCGATCGCCTGCTGCACCGAATGCTGGCCGGCCTGGCGCTGCCAGCCGGCATAGGCCGAGCCGTCATACTCGATGTCGAGGCGATAGCGCGGCACGGTGCTGATCTTTCAGGCTCAGGCCGCGGCGTCGACCGGGCCGAAGGCGCTCGAATAGACGAGACGGCCCGTGGTCGGCGCGTCGCCCCATGACAGCGCCTGCAACGCGTCGCCCTGGTAGGCGCTTTCGAAACCTGCCGCGCGTTCATGCGAATAGCGGAAACGGCCGTAATAGTCCGGGTCGCCGAGCACGACCGTCAGCGTCTCGCCGGCTTCCTTTAGGCGGACATGGCCTTCGCGGATCAGCGCGCCGCCGATGCCGCTGTGCTGGAAGGACGGCTCGACGGCCAGCGGGGCGAGCGCCACCGCATTGAAGGATTTGCCGCCGGCCTGAACCTTGAGCCGCGAAAACAAGATGTGGCCGACGACGGAGCCCTCCTCGACGGCGACGAGTTCGAGCACCGCGTCGCCGGCGGCGACGATCGCATCGACGAGGTCTGCCTCGTCCTTGCGGTCGAAGGCGCGTTCCTCCACCGCCCGGATTGCGGCGCGATCGCCGGGGTTTGCGGTTCTGATCGACAACATGCTCATGTCAAAATGCTTCCTGTCACAATTTGTGCGCCCCGCGCGAACTCGTTCTGTTTCATGGCGCGTCCGCCGGCGCGCTGGATTTCCGTGATCTGCACCGCGCCATCGCCGCAGGCGATCGTCAGATGATCATCCAGCACTTCGCCGGGTCGGCCGGACCCGGTCACCGGAGCGCTGCGCAGCAGCTTCAGGCGTTCGGCCGCGCCGCCGATAGATGCCTCGCACCATGCGCCGGGAAAGGGCGACAGGCCGCGAATCCGGTTGTGGACGTCGGCGGCCGAAGCATTCCAGTTCACGCGCGCCTCGGCCTTATCGATTTTGCGTGCATATGTCACCCCGTCGGCCGATTGTGGCGTAAGTTCGAACTTACCATCCACAAGCAGTTTCACGGCGTCGACCATCGCGGTCGCGGTCAGCGCCATGAGCTTGTCGTGCAGGTCGCCGGCGGTCATCAGCGGCGTGATCGCCTGGCGTCTGGTCAGGCCGACCGGGCCGGTGTCGAGCCCGGCTTCCATCTTCATGATCATCACGCCGGTTTCCGTGTCGCCGGCCATGATGGCGCGCTGGATCGGCGCCGCGCCGCGCCAGCGCGGCAGAAGCGAGGCATGGCCGTTGAAGCAGCCGAACCGGGGCGCGTCCAGCACGGCCTGCGGCAGCAGCAATCCGTAAGCGACGACGATCGCTGCGTCGGCCTTGAGGGCGGCGAACGCGTCCTGCGCCTCCTGAGATTTCAAGGACAGCGGCGTGCGGACCTCGAAGCCCCGTTCCTCCGCGAGACGATGGACCGGGGAGGGGGTCAGTTCCAGTCCGCGCCGGCCGGCCGGCCGGGGCGGCTGCGAATAGACGGCGGCGATCTCATGGCCGGCATCGACCAGCGCGGCCAGCGTCGGGGCTGCGAAGTCGGGCGTTCCCATGAAGACGAGGCGTAGCGGCATCGGCAATGTCCATCAGCTTGCCTGCGGCGAGTCGCGCAACCGGCGAGGTGTGTGATGCGGAAGCGACGGGTGCGGGTCAAGGAAAATGCGCCATGCGTCGGCCACGCCGGAAAACCCTTTCGGGTTCAGCGGGACTTTCGGTTCAAAGAACGCTCCCGGTTGGGAGAGGGAAGCCGGACGCGGAAGTGCGCGGTGGTTTCCTAAACTTGATACTGTAGCGCGGTCTCCCGCGCCCGGCTGGCGTTTCTCACCTCGGCTGGGTGGGCGGGCCTGA
>Ga0209792_1000288_pt1 | contig 47027 bp, 45 predicted proteins | sample EBPBio142005_DNA_FD_185860 | JGI IMG/M metagenome (GOLD analysis project Ga0209792, IMG submission 185860) | Wastewater treatment Type I Accumulibacter community from EBPR Bioreactor in Madison, WI, USA - Reactor 1_6/14/2005_ DNA (SPAdes)... | ecosystem: Engineered > Bioreactor > EBPR >... | reverse complement strand
TCGAAACCCCCGGCCTCGACACGCTCGACATCCTGACGCTCTGGGGCGGCTTCCCGACCACCGCATCGACCGCCACCATCTTCACCATCCTCAAGGCCAAGTGGTACTACCTGGAGCAGAACCAGTACAAGGAATGGCCGACCTCGACCAAGTTCGACGTCGTCATTCCCGGCCAGCACGAGATGGGTCTGGCGCTGCCCTGGGGCGGCACCAGCCATCCGATATGGTTCAAGGACGATCCGCGCGTCGCAAATTGCAAGGTGGCGGCCGGCGTCTTCGCCCGGCCGGTGATGGAGGGCGTCATCCAGACGGTGAAGATGTACGAGGAGAACATCAAGCCGCTGCCGATGGACAAGCAGATCGAGGAACTCGGCAAGATTGCCGCCTCCATCCAGTCGGCCATGCCGCCGCGCGAAAACCCGCGCATCAACCGCTCGATCGACTCGGTCCACGCGTCCGGACCGCTGACGCGGGTCCAGGTCGTCATCCACGGCAATCAGAACTACAAGCAGACCGGCCTTTTGCAGGCCTACGTCGCCTATTCGCTGCTCCAGCAGGACCCGAAGCGCGCAGGCTTCGCCTCGGCCTGCCAGGCCATTGGCCACCGCGAACTGCTCGGCGTGTTGCAGGGCTTCGGCTTCGTCGGCGATCCGATCGTCACTGTGAATCCCTGATGCGATCGGGGCAGCGGAGCACTCCCCTGATGCTCCGCGTTTTCACGGGCGGCAACGCTTCCTGTTGCCGCCGCCTCTTTCCCGGCGCCGCGGGCGTCGGACGGATCTTGCGAGGCCGCCATGCGATTGATCGACTATCTGGACAAGGGCGCATCGCTTGGGTCCGCGCAGCCATGTCTGACCATGGACGGCGCGGAAATGACCTATGCCGAGGTTCAGGCATTGAGCTGGCGCTTCGCCCGCGCGCTCGATCGTTCGGGCATTCCCGCCGGCGCGAAGGTCGCCATCCTGTCGGGCAACGATCCAACGGCGTTTTCCTGCGTGTTCGGGATTTCGCGCGCGGGCTGCGTGTGGTGCCCCATCAACCCTCGCAACGAGGCGGCGGAGAACCAGTTCATCCTCGATGCGTTCGACTGCGAGGCGCTGTTCTACGCCTCGTCCTTCGCGCCCATGGTCGAGAAGATCAGGCCGAACCTGCCTAAGCTGCGCCTTGTCGTGTGCCTTGATGCCCCGAACGGTGGCGACCGGTCTTTGACGGAATGGATGTGGGGCGTCGACGACGGCCCCTTCGAGCGCGCGCCGCTCGACGACCTGGCGCTGGTGCCAGGCACGGGCGGCACGACCGGCAAACCGAAGGGCGTGATGCTGACCGGCCAGAACATCGAGGCGATGACGGCCATCACGCTGATGAGCTACCCCTTCGACGGGCGGCCCGTCTATCTGGCGCTCGCGCCGCTCACCCACGCGGCGGGCGTGCTGTGTTTTCCGATCATGGCGCATGGTGGCCGCATCGTGATCATGCACCACCCCGACATCGCCGAATTCCTGCGACTGATCGAGGCCATGCGGGTGACGCATGTCTTTCTGCCGCCGACCGTCATCTACATGCTGCTGGAGCACCCGAAGCTGAACGAAGCCGACCTCTCTTCGCTCCAATGCTTCTGGTACGGCGCCGCCCCGATCTCACCCGTGCGCCTCAAGGAAGCGATTGAACGCATCGGCCCGATGGCGCAGCTCTTTGGCCAGACCGAAGCGCCGATGATGATCTCGACCATGGCGCCGCGCGATCATTTCGCCGCCGACGGCTCTATTGCCGAGGAAAGGCTGAAATCGGCCGGCCGTCCGAGCCCGCTGGTGCGCGTCGCGATCCTCGACGGCGAGGGCAGGGAGCAGCCGGCTGGCGAGCGCGGCGAGATCGTCGTGCGCGGGTCGCTTGTGATGAAGGGCTACTACAACAACCCGGAGGCAACGGCCGAGGCGACCGTCAATGGCTGGCACAAGACGGGCGACATCGGCTATCTCGACGCGGACAGTTTCCTCTACATCGTCGACCGCGCCAAGGACATGATCATCACCGGCGGCTTCAATGTCTATTCGGTCGAGGTCGAGGGGGCTTTGCAGGCGCATGAAAGCGTGCAGGATTGTGCCGTGATCGGCCTGCCGGACGAGAAATGGGGCGAGCGCGTCGTAGCGGTCATCCAGCCGCGTGCGGGCGCGACCGTTGACGAGAAGGCGCTGGTCGCCTTCGTCAAGGAGCGCATCGGCTCGGTGAAGGCGCCGAAGCAGATCGAGGTCTGGCCGGATTTGCCGCGATCCAGGGTCGGGAAGGTGTTAAAGTCGGAGATCAAGGCGAAGCTCGCCTCGGGAGGTTAGAATGGCAGCAAGGCAGGTCGTGGTCGCCGGCGTCGGCATGGTGCCGTTCTCGAAGCCGGGCGCGGGGCCGGACTATACGGTGATGGGTCCTGAGGCGATCCGGCTCGCGCTTGCCGATTCCGGCCTCGACTTCACCGATATCGGCCAGGCCTATGCGGGCTATGTCTATGGCGACAGTTGCGCCGGCCAGCGCGTGGTCTACGATGTCGGCATGACCGGCATCCCGGTCGTCAACGTCAACAACAACTGCTCGACCGGTTCGACCGCGCTTTACCTCGCACGGCAGGCGGTGGAGCACGGCATCGTCGATTGCGCGCTCGCTATCGGGTTCGAGCAGATGCGGCCCGGCGCGCTCGGCGAGATCTTTCCCGACCGGCCGACGCCGTTCGACCTGTTCAATGCGGAGGCCGATTCCCTGGTCGGCAATTCGGAAGTGCCGCTGGCGCTGCGTTTCTTCGGCGGCGCGGGGTTGGCGCACATGCAGCAATACGGCACCAAACTCTCGACCTTCGCAAAAATCCGCGCCAAGGCGAGCCGCCATGCCGCCAACAATCCTCTCGCGCTGTTCCGCAAGGAAGTGACGGAGGAGGAGGTTCTGGCATCGCCGGTGATGTGGGAAGGCGTGATGACGCGCTTGATGGCCTGCCCGCCGACCTGTGGCGCGGCTGCTGCGATTATCTGCACGGAAGATTTTGCGCGGAGGAAAGGCGTCGCCGCGCCGATCCGCATCCGTGCGCAGGCGATGACCACCGACACGCCGGCCACCTTCGAGAGCAACGACATGCGCAAAGTCGTCGGCGCCGACATGGCGAAGGCCGCGGCGGCCATGGTTTATGAACAGGCCGGCGTCTCGCCCGCCGACATCGACGTGGTCGAACTGCACGACTGTTTCGTCCACAACGAACTGATCACCTACGAGGCGCTGGGCCTGTGCGGCGACGGCGAGGCGGAGAAATTCATCCTCGACGGCGACAACACCTATGGCGGCCGCTACGTCACCAATCCCTCTGGCGGGCTGTTGTCGAAAGGCCATCCGCTCGGCGCGACCGGGCTGGCGCAATGCACCGAACTGGTTCAGCAATTGCGCGGAACCGCCGGCCCTCGCCAGGTCGACGGTGCGCGTCTGGCGCTCCAGCACAATCTCGGCCTCGGCGGCGCTTGCGTGGTGACGCTCTACGGAAACTGATCAGTCCGCAGTGGCGGCGAAGCTTGGCCGCATGGACGTGGCTTTCCACCAAGCCGAAAGGCGCGGATGGTGCGCTAGCATCGCCGCACCTTCGGGGGCCTTGACGAAATAGGCAATCATCGGCGCGGCGTGCAGATCGGCCAATGTCAGCGCGTCGCCGGCCAGCCACCGGCTCTCCGGAGAAAGGCGTTCGAGCACGTCGAGGCAGGTCGCGGCGACGGGTAGCGCCGCAGCGATCTTCGCCTCGTCGCTCATTTCGCCGTCGCGCGGCCGCGAGACGCGCTCGACATAGATGTCCCAGACCATGGCGCGGTAGCCGTAGGAGTCGAGCAGGCCGATCGCCTGGTTCATCCGCGCCCGGCTGCGGGGATCGTCCGGCTGCAAGGCCGGCCCGTCGAACCCTTCATCGACATAGCGCGCGATCGCGCTCGTCTCGAAGAGGCGAAAGCCGTCATGCTCGAAAGCGGGAATCTTTCCGAACGGATGGCGGCCACGATAGCCAGTCGGGAGGCCGCCATCTGCAAAGACGTCGATCGGTTCGAGCCGGTAGGCGACGCCCTTTTCCTCGAGCGTCAGCCTGACGATGCGGACATAGACGCTGTAGCCGGCGCCGAAGACGACCGGCTCGGCAGTCATGCCTACGCCATCGCCTTCTGGAGGTTCTCGTCGATCTTGTCGAGGAAGCCGGTGGTGGAGAGCCAGGGCTGATCCGGGCCGATCAGCAGCGCCAGATCCTTCGTCATGAAGCCCGACTCGACCGTCTGCACGCAGACCTTCTCCAGCGTCTCGGCGAACTTGGCGAGCTTGGCGTTGTCGTCCAGCTTGGCGCGGTGCGCGAGGCCCCGCGTCCAGGCGAAGATCGACGCGATCGAATTGGTCGAGGTCTCCTCGCCCTTCTGGTGCTGGCGGTAGTGACGGGTCACCGTGCCGTGCGCGGCCTCGGCCTCGACGGTCTTGCCATCGGGCGTCAGCAGAACCGAGGTCATCAGGCCGAGCGAGCCGAAGCCCTGCGCCACCGTGTCGGACTGCACGTCGCCGTCATAGTTCTTGCAGGCCCAGATATAGCCGCCTTCCCACTTCAGCGACGACGCCACCATGTCGTCGATCAGGCGGTGCTCGTAGATGAGCTTGCGCGACTTGTATTGCGGCGCGAATTCCTTGTCGAAGACCTCCTGGAAGATGTCCTTGAAGCGCCCGTCATAGGCTTTCAGGATGGTGTTCTTGGTCGACAGGTAGACAGGATAGTTGCGCTGCAGGCCGTAATTGAACGAGGCGCGGGCGAAATCCGTGATCGACTCGTCGAGATTGTACATGCCCATCGCCACGCCGGAGCTCGGCGCGTCGAACACCTCGTGCTCGATGACGCTGCCGTCGTCGCCGACGAACTTGATCGTCAGCTTGCCCTTGCCGGGGAACTTGAAGTCGGTCGCCTTGTACTGGTCGCCGAAAGCGTGGCGGCCGACGACGATGGGCTTGGTCCAGCCGGGCACGAGCCGCGGCACGTTCTTCATGATGATCGGCTCGCGGAAGATGACGCCACCCAGAATGTTGCGGATCGTGCCGTTGGGGCTCTTCCACATCTTCTTCAGCTTGAATTCCTCGACGCGCGCCTCGTCGGGCGTGATCGTCGCGCATTTGACGCCGACGCCGTATTTCTTGATCGCGTTCGCCGCGTCGATCGTCACCTGGTCGTTGGTCTGGTCGCGATACTCGATGCCGAGATCATAATAATGCAGATCAACATCGAGATAGGGCGTGATCAGCTTGTCCTTGATCAACTGCCAGATGATGCGGGTCATCTCGTCGCCGTCGAGTTCGACAACGGGGTTCGCCACCTTGATCTTCGCCATGAATGAAGCCTCGCGCGTGTGAGCGGACGATGCCGCCGCTCCAGGGTTTTCCAAAGGGATGCCGGCCCTATAACATCGGGTGGCGGGAAGGCAAAGCCGCAGATTGCCGGGAGATTGCGATGAATTCGAATGAAGGCCGGCGGCCGGCGGTGATGGCGCAGTTCGGAGGGCCCGCCGCGTGATCTCGTTCTCGTCATTCGACACCGGACAGGTGACGCTCAATGTCGCGACCGCCGGCGATCCGGCCGCGCGGCCGATCATCTGCCTGCACGGATTTCCCGAATACTGGGCCGCCTGGCGCGATGTCATGCTCGACCTTGCGCGCGACCATTTCGTCATCGTGCCGGACCAGCGCGGCTACAATACCTCGTCGAAACCCGCCGACGTCGCGGCCTATCGGGGCAGGGCGCTCGCGGCCGATGTCGCGGCGCTGGCGGATCACTATTCGCCGGACCGGCCGATCGCGCTCGCCGGGCACGATTGGGGCGCATCGGTCGCCTACGCCTTCGCTTTTCTGTATCCGGAACGGCTGTCGCACCTGGTCATCGCCAACGGCGTTCACCCGGTCTGTTTCCAGCGCGCGATCTTCGACGACCCGGATCAGCGCGCGGCGAGCCAATACATCAACAAGCTGCGCGATCCGGCGACCGATGCCCGGCTGACGGAGGACGGCTGCCGCCGCGCCTTCCGGATGATCGAGGGCTTTTCGCCGGCGCCGTGGCTGACCGGAGAAACACGCGACGGCTATCTCAGGGCCTGGTCTCAGCCCGGCGCCATGACCTCGATGCTGAACTGGTATCGCGCCTCGCCGATCATCGTGCCTGAACCCGGCGAAGCGCCGCCGGCGTCACCGATTCTTCAGGCGGACATGTCGGCCTTTCGCGTCTCGTGCCCGCATCTGCTGATCTGGGGCGATGCCGACACGGCGCTGCGGCCGAGCTGCATCGCGGATCTGGGAGATTTCGCGCCGGACCTCGCGGTGGAACGGTTCAGTGGATGCAGCCACTGGATTCTGCATGAGCAGCCGATCGAGGCAGCCGAATCGATCCGGCGCTTCATCGGTCCGTAGCTACTTCGCCTTCCTTGCCCTGGCTTCCTTCGCCGGCATCGGGCCGACATAGTTGGTGGCGAGCGCGATCCAGCGTTTCAGCGCCGCGCCGCCCAGTTCGTCGCCATGAACGACGACGAAATCCTTCATTTCGCGCCCGCCCATGACCATGCGTGCGACGCCCGGCTTCTTCAGCGCGGCGGGCATCTGTTCGCCGCCGACGCGGGCAAGCATGGAGCCGTCCTTCATCGAGCAGACCAGCATGTTGCCGTTGAGCATGAAGCAGACGCCGCCGAACATCCGGACTTCCGCGACATTGGGGTCGTCGGCCAGAGCGGCGCGGATGCGCTCCTTCAATTCCGCGGCCATCGCCTTCACCCCGCCTTCATTTTGATGGCCGACTATGGCAGGGACGCGAACGTCCCGCAAATTCGCAGCCCGCAACTTATGTCACCCGCCGACCCGCCAGATCCGTCCTCTCCCGTCATCATCCTCGTCGAGCCGCAGCTTGGCGAGAATATCGGCATGGTGGCCCGCGCCATGGCGAATTTCGGCTTGACCGAATTGCGCCTCGTCAATCCGCGCGACGGCTGGCCAAACGAGAAGGCGAGGGCGGCGGCGAGCCGCGCCGACCATGTCATAGACGGCGTCGTCGTCTTCGGGACGTTGCAGGAGGCGGTAGCGGATCTGACCTATGTCGGAGCCACGACCGCGCGCCCGCGCGACAATTTCAAACCGGTGGTCGGACCAGTCGAAGCCGGTCGCACGCTGCGCGCCCGCGCCAATGCCGGGCAGAAAACCGGGCTGATGTTCGGGCGGGAGCGGTTCGGCCTCTACAATGAGGAGATCGGGCTGGCCGACGAGATCGTCACCTTCCCGGTCAATCCGCAGTTCTCCTCGCTGAACATCGCCCAGGCCGTTTTGCTGATGTCCTATGAATGGATGAAGTCCGGGCTGGAGCGCGAGACCGACACCAACTTCGCCGGGCCGGACCTGACGCCGGCCGACAAGCACCACATTCACGGTTTTCTCGATCACCTCGACGCGGCGCTGTCGGCGCGCGGCTATTTCCGGCCAGCCGCGAAGAAGCCGAAGATGCTCGACAATGTGCGGGCGGTCTTCACCCGCCCGGGCTTCACCGAGCAGGAAGTGAAGGTGCTGCGCGGCGTGCTCGCCTCGCTCGATTACTTCTCGCCGAAGGAGCCGCGCGGCGCCGGCTATCCGGAACGCAAGCGCAGGGCCGATCTGGGGATCGCGGAGGACCAGCCGGATGAGTGACCGCCCGATCCTGATGTTCGACAGCGGCATCGGCGGCCTGACCGTGCTGCGCGAGGCGCGGGTGCTGTTGCCGGACCACCGCTTCGTCTATGTCGCGGACGATGCCGCCTTTCCCTATGGCGACTGGGAAGAGGGGGCGCTGAACGAGCGTATCGTCCGTCTGTTCGGCGACCTGCTCGAAAAATACGATCCCGAGATCGCGGTCATCGCCTGCAACACGGCCTCGACCCTGTCGCTGGGCGATTTGCGAAAGGCCTATCCCGGCACGCCGTTCGTGGGGACGGTTCCGGCGATCAAGCCGGCGGCCGAGCGGACGCGCTCGGGGCTGGTGTCGGTGCTGGCGACGCCCGGCGCCGTGAAGCGGCAATATACGCGCGACCTGATCTCGACCTGGGCGCAGAAATGCCATGTCCGGCTTGTCGGCTCGACGCAGCTCGCGCGGCTGGCGGAAATCTACATGCGCGACGGCTTTGTGGACGAGGAGGCCGTGCGGGCCGAGACCGCGCCCTGCTTCATCGAGAAGGACGGCAAGCGCACCGACATCGTCGTGCTGGCGTGCACGCATTATCCGTTCCTGGTCAACCGCATGCGCAAGACGGCGCCCTGGCCGGTTGACTGGATCGATTCCGGCGAGGCGATCGCGCGCCGCGCGCTGTCGCTGCTGAAGCCGGTCGATGCGAAAACGGTTCCCGCGCGGCATGCGGCCGAACTGCGCGACATCGCGATCTTCACCTCGGGCGCGCCGGATTTCGCGGCACGTCGGCTGATGCAGGGTTTTGGGCTGGACGTCGTCTGAGGTCTGGAACCCCGCAAGGACGCCCCCGTTACTCCTGCTGACGAAAGGAGCACTGTCATGCCTGCCACATCCAAAGCCCAGCAGAAGGCCGCCGGGGCGGCCCTGTCCGCGAAACGCGGCGAGACCAAGAAGAGCGAGTTGAAAGGCGCGTCCCGCGAGATGTACGATTCGATGTCGGAAAAGCAGCTCGAGGAATTTGCCGAGACGAAGCGCAAGGGCCTGCCTGAGAAAAAGGCGACCAGGCACTAGCAGCCTTCGAAGCGTTCATTTCAGGTCCAATCCGTCTAGCCGGCTTGGCGATTTTGCCAACTGGTCCGTCCAATCTGCGCCACAATTGTCCCGGAAGAAGATCAATGCGCGGGGTCTTGCCCTGCGCCAGACGGCAAAAAGCCGCTGACAAGAATGCAGTTTGGCGACAGGGTGCGGGGCGCCGCAAGAGACAGGCCGAATGGCCGAGCGTGGAGCCTGAACGTGAAGCGAGACTATTGGACCGGTTCGCACCGTGCGTGGCGCGCGAGTGCGGCGTACGCCGGTCGCAATCTTGGCGACCTCGATGCGAATTATGGGCCGGGCACCGTCCGCAGCGGCTATTTCGCGCTGGCTGCCGCCTTTGTGACGGTCGCCGCCGGTTCGGTCGGAGCAACCGTCCTTGCCATGTCCCTGATGGCGGGCGATCCGCCGGGGCGCACGGTCGCCCCTGAAGCCGCGGTGCGCGCCTCGGTGGCGTCTGCCTCCGCGGCCTCCGTCCCACCCGTCAAGCTCGCGGAGGCCACGCCGGCCGCGCAAGCTCCAACCGAATCCCAATCGACAAATCCCGTTGTTCCCGAGGCAAAGCCTGCCGACGCCGCGGTGGCGTCCGCCGATCCCGTGCCTCCCGCCGCTCCGGCCGCAATGCCGCAACCGTCGGAAAGCGCGGAAGGGTCGATGCAGGCCGGCCATGACAGCCCGGCGGAGGACGAGGATGTTGCCGCGCTCGAGGCAGGCGACCCCCGCTGGGCGCAGGGAGCCGCTCCCGCACCCTCGATCGAGACGCTGCGCGATCAGGACGACGGCGAGGCGCAGGCCTTCGACAATGATGCGATCGAGAGTGGCGAGGCGACGGCCGCCGTTGGCCGCGCCGTGATGGATGACGAGGCGGACGACGGGCAGGACCCCGCCGAGACAGCGGCCATTGCGCCGCCACCCCGGCAGAAGGAGCCGGCGAAGGTCGCGGCGGGCGGCCGCTCGACCGTCCTCAACACCGATTCCAATATGCGTTCCAGCCCGAACAAGTCGGCCCGCATCATCGGCACCGTGCCTGCTCGGGCTGTGGTGCAACTGGTCGGCTGCAATTCCTGGTGCGAGATCATCTACAAGGGCAAGCGCGGCTTCGTGTATTCGGGCTTCGTGAACAAGGGCAGCGGCGGAGCCAAGACGAGCTCGGTGGCGGCGCGCCAGAAGGTGGCGATCCAGCCCAAGGCGGCGAAGACGGACGAGTCGGACGCTTTGCCGGGCGTGCAGTCGCCCGAACTGCCGAAACTGCCGTCCGCGCAGGCGCCCCATTCCGAGAACCGGGGCGGTTGACATAAGCCTCCGCCTGCCTTAGTGAGCCGCCAACGCCGCGCAGCAATGCGCGGTGTCGGTTTTTTGTGGCCGCGAGACCGGACGAAAAACCGCAGTCCACTTTTCTGGTCCCGCAACCGACGTGTCCCGTGGACTGTTCCGCAAAGCGTGCGTGGACAATCCTGTCAGGTCCTGAAACCGAGGGCCAGAGGAGGGCGCGTTTCCTTGAACCGGAGCATGAGCTTCGGTTCGCAACCTGTTGAAGGAAATGCGATGAGCAAGCGCGAATCCGCGAAATACAAAATCGATCGCCGTATGGGCGAGAACATCTGGGGTCGTCCGAAGTCCCCGGTGAACAAGCGTGAATACGGCCCGGGCCAGCACGGCCAGCGCCGCAAGGGCAAGACGTCCGACTTCGGCCTGCAGCTCCGCGCCAAGCAGAAGCTCAAGGGCTTCTACGGCGATATCTCCGAGAAGCAGTTCCGCAAGACCTATGAAGAGGCCAACCGCCGCCGTGGCGACACCTCCGAGAACCTGATCGGCCTGCTGGAGTCGCGCCTCGACGCCATCGTCTACCGCGCCAAGTTCGTGCCGACCATCTTCGCCGCCCGCCAGTTCGTGAACCACGGCCATGTGAACGTGAACGGCGTCCGCACCAATATCGGCTCCTATGTCTGCAAGCCGGGCGACGTGATCGAAGTGCGCGAGAAGTCGAAGCAGCTCGTCACCGTTCTCGAAGCGGTGCAGCTCGCCGAGCGCGACGTGCCGGACTACATCGAAGCCGACCACAACAAGATGGTCGTGAAATATGGCCGCATCCCCGGCCTGTCGGATGTGCCCTATGCCGTCCAGATGGAACCGAACCTGGTCGTCGAATTCTATTCGCGCTGATCGGTTCTGCCGCTCTTTTGGATTGGCCGCCTCCGGGCGGCCTTTTCATGTACGGCCGGGCCTTTTATGAGAGGCCATGAACGTCCATATCGCTGATCCCGACACCGAAAGCGCATCGGCCCATCCGCTGTTCGCCGATGCGCCGAAGTCGCTCGAGTTCAACAAGCTGCGCAAGCGGCTGGTTCGCCAGGCGCGGCAGGCGATCGAGGATTACGGCATGGCCCGCGCCGGGGAGCGCTGGCTGGTGGCGCTGTCGGGCGGCAAGGATTCCTACGGGCTGCTGACGATCCTGCTCGATCTCAAATGGCGCGGCCTGCTGCCGGTCGACCTGCTGGCCTGCAACCTGGACCAGGGCCAGCCCAATTTCCCGAAACACATCCTGCCGGACTATCTCACGCGCATCGGCGCGCCGCACCGGATCGAATATCAGGACACCTATTCGATCGTGACGGAAAAACTGCCCGAGACGGCGACCTATTGCTCGCTGTGCTCACGGCTGCGCCGCGGCCATCTCTACCGCATCGCGCGGGAGGAAGGGTGTTCCTCGCTGGTGCTTGGCCACCATCGCGAGGACGTGCTCGAAACCTTCTTCATGAACCTTTTCCATGGCGGGCGTCTCGCCGCCATGCCGCCGAAGCTCAGGAACGACGAGGGTGACGTGATGGTGCTGCGCCCGCTCGCCTTCTGCGCTGAGGCGGATCTGGCGAAGTTCGCGGAAGCCATGGCCTTTCCCATCATTCCCTGCGATTTGTGCGGCAGTCAGGACGGGCTCCAGCGCAACGCCACCAAGGCGATGCTGGACGACATGGAGCGGCGCATGCCCGGCCGCAAGGACACGATGATCCGGGCGCTCGCCAATGTGCGGCCGAGCCATATGCTCGACCGCAACCTGTTCGATTTCGCTTCTCTTGGGCTGACCGACTGAGGTCAGTGCATGTCCATCGCGGCGGCGCGCTGCGCCTGCCGCGCGGCGCTGGGCGCGGAGAACAGCTTTCCGCGCTCCGCGATCAGCACGAGGATCAGCGCCAGCACGCCGACGGCGAAGAAGCCGAAGGCGAGCGGCGTGACCGTTCCGTCGAAGGCCTGGCCGATGATCGCGCCGATGACGCCGCCGCCGAGCGTCTGGATGAAGCCCTGGACGGACGAGGCGGTGCCGGCGATGTGGCCGAGCGGCTCCATCGCGATCGCGTTGAAGTTCGAGCCGATCCAGCCGAACTGGAACATGGCGGCTGCGAACATCAGCACGAAGGCGGCGAAGGGCACCGGACCCGTCAGCGACCAGAAGAACCAGATCGCGGCGACGAGCGTGAAGCCGATCAGGGCCCCGTGCGAGAGCCGCCGCATGCCGAAGCGCGAGACCAGCCGTGAGTTCAAGTAGGACGACACCGCCATCATCGCCGCGATCGCCGCGAAGACGAGCGGGAACAGCGTGCCGAGCCCGTAGATGTCGACATAGATCTGCTGCGCGGAGTTGATGAAGCCGAACAGGGCGGCGAAAACCGCGGTCGACGCCAGCGTATAGCCGACCGACAGGCGGTTGGTCAGCACGATGCCGAAGCCGCGCGCGATCGACTTCATGTCGATCGGCCGCTGGTCTTCCGGCCGGAGCGATTCCGGCAGGCGCAGATAGGTCCACAGCGTGACTGCCGCGCCGAAGAACGCCATGACCACGAAGATCACATGCCAGTTGGCGACCAGCAGCACGAGCTGGCCGATATTCGGCGCGATGACCGGGACGACCATGAACACCATGAAGATCAGCGACATGACCTCGGCCATGGCGCGCCCGCCGAACCGGTCGCGCACGACCGACACCGCGATTACGCGGGTGGACGCCGCGCCGATACCCTGGATGAAGCGTAGCGCCAGCAGCGTCTCGAAGTTCGGCGCGAAGACGGCGGCGACCGCCGCGAGCACGTAGATCGACAGGCCGACGAGAAGTGGCGTGCGGCGGCCGTAGCGATCCGACAGCGGCCCGTAGAACAGGAGCGCGGCCGCCATGCCGCCGAAATAGGCGGAGATGATGTATTGCCGGTGGTTCTCCGTCAGAACGTTCAGGCTCTCGCCGATCTGCGGCAGGCCCGGCAGCATGATATCGATGGCGAGCGCGTTCAGCGCCATCAGCGCGGCGGCCAGCGCGATGAACTCCCATTTCGGCAACGCGTGAAGCGCCGACGGCGCGGGTTCGACCTTCTGGTCCATGATCTGTCCAATCCGAAAAACCGAAAACGGCGAAAAATGCGCCGTCGCCAGCGCATTCCGCTCAAGAAGACGCCGCCGGAGAGGCGTCCGGGATGTTAAATTAGGTCAGGCGGCGCCTTTGACGCTGACGCCCTTTTCGTCGAGGAAGCTCTGCAGCTCGCCGGCCTGGAACATTTCGCGGACGATGTCGCAGCCGCCGACGAATTCACCCTTCACATAGAGCTGGGGAATGGTCGGCCACTGCGAATATTCCTTGATGCCCTGGCGGAGCTCGTCGGAGGTGAGAACGTTCACGCCCTTGTAGTCGACGCCCACGTAATCGAGGATCTGCACGACCTGGCCCGAGAAGCCGCACTGCGGGAAGCCCGGCGTGCCCTTCATGAACAGGACGACGTCGTTCGACTTGACCTCGTTGTCGATGAACTGTGCAATCGCGCTCATGTCGGCTTGCCTTCTGTCGTCCGGCGTGGCCGGACAGGAATCTGGTTGCAAGTCGCCTACATAGGCGATCCGTTCCGGCATGTCGAGGTTTTGCCATGACGGAGAGAGGCTGAAGGCTTTGTCGATATGATCCGCGCGATGCTGATTGGCCTTTGCCTGACGCTTTCTGTGGCGGGTCCTGCCGGCGCGCAAACGCCGCCTTCGGCCGCCGAAATCGCGGCCTATGAGGGGCTGCACAAGGCGGCCCATGCCGGCGATGTGGCCGAAATCGAGCGGCTCGCGAGGCAGAACGTCGATCTCGAAGCACGGGACGGGAACGGCCGCACGGCAGTGCATGTCGCGGCATTCGCCGGCAAGGTCGATGCGATCGCGGCGCTGGCGGCGGCTGGCGCGGACATGAATTCGCTCGAAGGCGGACGCTACGACGCGGTGACGATCGCCGCCGTGGCCAACGACGTGCCGACGCTCGACGCGGCGCTGAAGGCGGGCAACAGGCCGGACAATGTCACCTCGGTCTGGGACGGAAATGCGCTGATCGCCGCGGCGCATGAGGGCAATCATGAATCGATCGCGCGGCTGATCGCGGCCAAGTCGAAACTGGATCATGTCAACAGCCTCGGCTGGACCGCCATCATCGAGTCGATCGTGCTGGGCGACGGCGGGCCGCGCCACCAGCAGAGCCTGAAGCTTCTGCTGGATGCCGGCGCCGACAAATCGATCGCCGATCGCGCCGGCAATACGCCGCTCGATCTCGCCCGGGAGCGCGGCTATGGCGAGATGGTCAAGTTGCTGGGCGGAAGCTGACGCCTCCTGACAGTTTGCTGTCAGGAGCGGCGGTGTATGGTCGGGTCGCTATCCAAGGAGCCAGCCCATGCCGTTCATCGCGACCTGTCACTGCAAGGCGACCCGTCTCGAGGTCGATGCGCTGCCCGAGACCGTCACCATCTGCACCTGCTCGAACTGTTCGAAGCGCGGCGGGCTCTGGGCCTACTACCCTGCGAAGGATGTCCGGATTGTCGCCGATGACAGCCAGGGCACCTATCAGTGGGGCTGGAAGGTTGGAAAGTTCCATTTCTGCACGACCTGCGGAAACTCGACCTACAACGAGACGCCAGACTTCTCGACCGGCCAGCCGAATTTCGACAATCCGCTGGTCGTGCTGAATGCGCGACTGTTCGACGATGTCGATCTCGCAGCCATCCCGGTCCACGAGATAGACGGCAAGAACCTCTGGTGACGCCGCCTATCTGATCTTCGTCCGGTTGAGCGTGACGGCGGCCTTGATCAACGCCTTGAACGCATCGGCGTCGATCTCCTCGCCCTCGCGAATGTCGATCGCGCGCCGCACATTGCCGTCGAGGCTGGAATTGAACAGGCCCGCCGGATCGGGCAGCGCGGCGCCCTTGGCGAAGGTCAGCTTGACGACGCTCTTGTAGGTCTCGCCGGTGCAGATGATGCCGTCATGCGACCAGACCGGAACGCCCCGCCATTTCATTTCCTCGATCACGCCCGGATCTGCCTGCCTGATGAGCGATCGCATCCGGCCCAGCGTCTTGCCGCGCCAGTCGCCCAGTTCGGCGATCTTGTCGTCGATCTGCCGTGAGGCGTCGCCGTTGGTCGTATCCGTCATATCGATGCTCCGCTCCGTTTCGCCGCTCAGCCCGCTCGATCATCCTGAAGCCGGTTCACGGCGACCACAAGGCCATGCGCCGCCACCGGTCTTAACCAAATTAATTCAAACTTTATTTGGAGATTGCCGCGCATAAATCCCTGTCGGCGATGGCGTCGGCTCTTGTTTGTTCTGCGTAACGGGTCGCCATGCGTTCGAGTGTTGCTCTCCTTTCATTGGTCGCCGGCCTCTGGCTCGCCGGCTGTTCGACCAGCCGGATCGACGATCTGGCGCCGATGCCGTCGAACGAGATCACGAACTCCGTCAGCCGCCCGTCGGCGCCGGTCGCCGAGGCTCCTGCGGAGGCGCCCGTCGAAATCCGGCAGGCCGCCGTGGAGATCGAGCGGCCCGACCCGGCCATCAATTCGCTGGTCGAGGAGCAGGAGAAGGATCCGGCCTTCGAGGCGATCGACGCGAAACCCGTTGTGCGCAAGGCTTCCGCTGTATCGGCTGGGCGTATCCACGCGCGCCGCTTCCGCGACGCCAAGCCGATCAATTTCGGCAAGGTCACGCCGAAAAGCTATCCGGTCCATGGCGTCGACGTCTCGCGCTGGCAGGGCAATATCGACTGGGCGCGGCTGAAGACGCAGGGCGCGAACTTCGCCTATATCAAGGCGACCGATGGCGGCGACCATCTCGACCCGATGTTCAAGACGAACTGGCGCGGCGCGGCCGCCGCCGGCCTGAAGCGCGGCGCTTATCATTTCTTCTACTGGTGCCGGGGCGGGGCCGAGCAGGCCGCATGGTTCATCCGCAACGTGCCGCGCGATCCCGACGCCCTGCCGCCGGTCATCGACGTCGAATGGAACCATCTATCGAACTGCCGCAAGCGACCGTCGCCGGAGCGCGTGCGCGAGAAGATGCAGGTCTTCATGGACAAGCTGGAAGCGCATTACGGCAAGCGCCCGGTGATCTACACCGCGCCGGACTTCTACAAGGACAATCTGCGCGGCGCGTTCCCGAACCATCCGTTCTGGCTGCGCGCGGTGGCGCAGCATCCGTCAAAAGTCTATCCGGGCCGCAAATGGGTGTTCTGGCAGTATTCGGGCTCGGGCCTGTCGCAGGGCGTGAGCGGCAAGATCGACCTGAACGTGTTCCGCGGTTCCGAAAGCGAATGGTGGAACTGGGTCGGCGGACAGACGGCTGTCGCCACGGCGGATTGACCGCGGTTCCATCGGTCCGGCGATAGTGCGCTAACCATTCTCCTTAGCTTCACGGCAATCTGCGGCCGCTACCATGCCTGCGATCTCAAGCGGGGGGCGGGGCATGCGTAATCTCATCATCGGCGGCGCGCTGATCGCGGGCATCGCCTTCGGCTTCGGCGGCATCACCGCGCCGCGCGGCAGCCAGACCGAGCCCACGGCGATCCCAGAAGCCGGCCCCGGCAAGAGCGCGACCGCGCCGCGTCCGATCAAGGAGAATGTGGTCGCCTATCACACGGGCGACGCCGAGATGAACACGGCCAAGGCGAAGGCGCGCAAGACGCTGCCGCGCTTCGCCGAGCTGATCAGGAAAAAGACGCCCGGCACCTACACGATCAAGTTCCCGCTGACCCAGAACGGCGAGACAGAACATATCTGGATGCAACTGACCGGCCGCAAGGACGGCAAGTTCGTCGGCCTGCTGGCCAACAAGCCGGTCAACGGCAACCAGTACCGCATGGGCGACAAGGTCGAGGTGGCCGAGGCCGATGTCGAGGACTGGATGGTGAATGGACCCGAGGGCATCTATGGCGGCTACACGGCGCGCGTGATGCTGAAGGACATGCCGGCGGAGCAGGCCGCCGCGCTCAAGGCGAAGTTCCGCGACTGAGGCGGCGCAGGCTCTAGACAAGGGTCGTGTAAAAGCACTTAGTTTCGCCGGATGAGCGACACGCCGCCGCCGGATGAGCCGGCCATCCATCCGCTGGACAATCCCGAAACGCGCTGGCGCACGGTCAAGGCGCTGCTCATCGCCGCGCCGTTCGTCTTTGTCGGCTGTTATCTGCTCGCCTGGGTGCAGGGGGCCGAGTTGCGTTTCAGCCTGCTGATCGCCACTGTCGGGGCCTCCATGAGCCTGGCCGCCGCGTTGGCGATCTATGTCATGGGGTCGAAGTCGTGGATGGCGCTGGTCGCGCTCAAGCTCGCATTGCTGTTCGTCAAACGCTGAATGCCGGCGCGACGAATGCGCCGGCCTCTGGCGGTGTCGAAATGCCCTAGTAGACCCGGACCGATTTCGGCTCGGTCTTGTGCGAATAGACCTGGATCTTCTGGCCGACCTTGTAGGTGCGGCCCTTGTCCTCGTAGGTGCCGACCTGCTTCGAGCCGTCGGCGACCGAGACATATTTGAACTTCAGCTTCGTGCGCTTCTTGATGTCGGCCTCGCTGAAGCCGTGCATTTGGGCGGCGAGTGGCGCGAGGTCGCAATCCATGTAGGCGAGCTTGTTGGTCGTCTTGTCGATCAGCTCGCTCTTGCGCGCCTTGACGTAGCAGTCGACCTCGGCGGCGGTGACGACGGCCGGCGTCTCGACATAGTTCATTTCGCGGTCGGCGAACGATACGCCCGAGATCGTCGCGACGGCGCCGACGGCAAACAGGCTTCCAAGCGTTGCAGCTCTCATGATGGCCCCCTTATGGCGACGCGATCGTTGGGCCCGAATGATTGATCCGGCCCTAACGTCAGGGCGCGGCCTGGGACGATGCTCAATGCACGGTTGATGCGATCCGTGGCTTTCGAACGATCTGGCCCAATCGTTTTGCGCGGTGTCCCCGATGGCATAAGAGAAACGGCGACCTATCTGCCCAAAAACCTTCCCGTCACTGGAGTTTTGTCATGAGCGACGAATACATCCCGCCGAAAGTCTGGACCTGGGAACAGGGGAGCGGTGGCGCCTTCGCCTCGATCAATCGTCCGGTGGCGGGCGCGACCCACGACAAGGAACTGCCAGTCGGCAAGCATCCCTTCCAGCTCTACTCGCTCGGCACGCCGAACGGGCAGAAGGTGACGATCATGCTGGAGGAACTGCTCGCCGCCGGCCACAAGGGCGCGGAATACGACGCCTGGCTGATCAATATCGGCGAGGGCCAGCAGTTCGGCTCCGGCTTCGTCGAGGTCAACCCGAACTCGAAGATCCCGGCGATGGTCGACCGCAGCGGCAAGGAGCCGATCCGCCTGTTCGAATCCGGCTCGATGCTGGTGCATCTGGCGGAGAAGTTCGGCGCCTTCCTGCCCAAGACCCAGCCGGGGCGCGCCGAAGCCTTCAACTGGCTGTTCTGGCAGATGGGGTCCGCGCCTTTCGTCGGCGGCGGCTTCGGGCATTTCTACGCCTATGCGCCGGCCAAGTTCAAATACGCCATCGACCGTTACGCGATGGAGACCAAGCGCCAGCTCGACGTGCTCGACAGGCGGCTGGCCGACAATGAATATGTCGCCGGCAAGGAGTACACGATCGCCGACATGGCGATCTGGCCCTGGTATGGCGGCATGGTGAGGAGCAATTCGTATGACGCGGCCGAATTCCTGTCCGTGCATGAATACAGGAATGTCATCCGCTGGGCCGACCAGATCGCGGCGCGGCCGGCGGTGAAGCGCGGCCGCATCGTCAACCGCGCGCAGGGCGAGCCGTCGCAGCAGCTTCGCGAGCGCCACGACGCGTCGGACTTCGACACCAAGACGCAGGACAAGATCGGCGCGTAAATCCTCGCCGTCACCACTAAACGAACACTGAACCGGCCGGGCCCGACGCCCGGCCGGTTTCGTTTTGGCAGGGCGTGTCAGCAGGCGTTGGCTAGTGACTTGACGCGCGTTCCGCATTTTAGTTAGATATAATAACTGATTGCGGAATAAAATCGGACTGCAATGCGCGGTCGCCGCATCCGCCGGGAGGAGACCATGCAGAACAACTATCGCTGGGTGATCGTCGCGGCGGGCGGCCTGATCGGCTGCGCGGCGATCGGCGCGATGTTCTCGCTGCCGGTCTTTTTGCAGCCCATGGCGAAGGAGACGGGCTGGTCGGTGACCGGCATATCCACCGCCATGACGATCGGCTTCCTGGCGATGGCGGTCGCCTCCATGGTGTGGGGCAATCTGTCCGACCGGTTCGGCCCGCGCCCGGTGGTGCTCGCCGGCTCGATCATCCTGGCCGGCAGCCTGGCGCTGGCGAGCCGCGCGCAATCGCTGGTCGAGTTCCAGCTTCTGTTCGGCCTGCTGGTCGGCTTCGCCACAGCCGCGGCCTTCGCGCCGATGATGGCGGCAGTGACCGGCTGGTTCGACACGCAGCGCTCGCTCGCGGTCTCGCTCGTCTCGGCCGGCATGGGCATGGCGCCGATGACCATGGCGCCGCTCGCCGCCTGGCTGATCTCCTCCTATGACTGGCGCACCTCCATGCTGATCATGGCGAGCGTCGCCGCCGTGCTGATGATCCCGACGGCCTTGCTGCTGCGCCGCCCGCCGGCGCTCGAAGCGGCGGACACCGGCCAGCCGATGCCGACCGACGAGCCCAACGCCGGCATGACGGTGGGCGAGGCGGTGCGCTCGCCGCAATTCATCGTGCTGATGCTGGCCAATTTCTTCTGCTGCGCCACTCATTCCGGCCCGATCTTCCATACGGTCTCCTACGCGGTTACCTGCGGCATTCCGATCGCGCTGGCGGTCTCGATCTATTCGATCGAGGGGCTGGCGGGCCTGTTCGGCCGCATCGGCTTCGGCGTAGCGGGCGATCGGTTCGGCGCGCAGCGTGTGCTGGTGCTCGGCCTTCTGGCGCAGGCGTTCGGCGTGCTCTGCTACGCCTTCGTCTCGCAGCTTGGCGGCTTCTACGCGGTCGCGATGATCGTGGGCTTCATCTATGCCGGCGTGATGCCGCTCTACGCGGTGATCATCCGCGAGAATTTCCCGCTGAAGATGATGGGCACGATCATCGGCGGCACGGCGATGGCCGGGTCGCTGGGCATGTCGACCGGCCCGCTGCTCGGCGGCCTGATCTTCGACCGCTTCGGCTCCTATGCGTGGATGTATTGGGGCTCGTGGGGGATGGGGCTGGCGGCGATGCTGATCGTCATGGCGTTCCGGCCGTTCCCGAGGCGCGGGGAAGCGCTGGCGGCGGCATAGTCGCCCCTGGGCAAGTGTTCCGTGGTTGTATTTCAGAGAGAGCTTGTCCAGCTTGCCTGCCTTGAAAGAAGGTGGCGATGCCAAAAACAATGAAAGGGAAAGGTTGGAAGTTCAGAAACAATCTCGAATTGGTTCACTCTTCCAACTCTGCTGCACACCATCGACCCACAGTAAGTGGGTCAACCGATGTCCTCGCGAAAGCCGAATGCTGGCGACAGATCGATCGCAGCCGAACTCAGAGCACTGCGGGAGGATGCCGAGATGACGCAGGAGGAGATCGCAGCGTTTCTGGAAATCTCGACCCAGCAATACGGCAAATACGAACGTGCCGAAGACCGAATTTCAGCAGCCCGCTACAAAGCGCTCAAGGAGTTTTTGATAGCAAATGCGCGGGCGCTCAAGGGATTTTCGGAGGAAGAGGCCGACTATGCCGCGGGGCCGGGCATATCACGCACTGCGTCGCCCGGTCATGACGCCATTCAGGAGGAGTGGGAGGGGTTGAAGCAAAAGATCGACGTGTTCATGAGGAAACTGCGCGAAATAAAGTGATATTAGGCAGAATATTAGATTTTCAGATGACCGCTAAATGTTCCATCGGCCAAAGCCGGCATATCACAAAGTGAAATGCCGGCGTTTGACGCTATTTCATGCGGTATATTTTAACTACATCCGCTCGTAGCGCCGCACGTATCGCACTTCTCGCATGTTCCGTTCCGCACCATCGTGAAATTCTGGCATTCGGAGCAGGAGTTGCCAGTGTAGCCCTGGAGCATCGACTTCACCCGGCGGTCGGCGGCCAGCGCCTTGGCGTCCGTCGCGGCGGCCTGGGCGCCGGCCGTAAACAGGTCGCCGGTGACGCCCGGAACCGGGTCGGCATAGGTCGCCCGTGAGGCCGATGCCGCGGGCACGTCGGAAACGCGATCCGAGGCGTCGTCGGCCGACTCCTCGAAGGCAATGTCCTCGGCCAACTCCTTCGCCCGGTCCTCATAGTCGCGGCGGTAGGCGACCGCTTCCTCGGCGCGCTCGGTGACCTTCAGCGCCAGCACGTTGGAGCCGGAGACTGCCGTGGCCGGACGCGCGCCCGAAGCCGTCGGCGCCGAGCGGGGGATGGTAGCGGGAGAGGGATTTGAACCCCCGGCATCGCCGCCGCCGTAACCGACCGGCTCGTTGCCGCGCACCAGCTTCACCGGCGACGCGCCGCGCGTCATGCCCTTGGAGAAGGGCAGGGACTTGCCTTCCTGGATGCCGCGGCCGAGCGCGGTGTTGGAGAAATCCGACGTGTCGACATGCGCCAGGTCGCGCCGCTCCAGATAGGAGACGGCGAGCTCGCGGAACACGTAGTCGAGGATCGACGTGGCGTTCTTGATCGCGTCATTGCCGACGACGATGCCGGCCGGCTCGAACTTGGTGAAGGTGAACGCCTCCACATATTCGTCCAGCGGCACGCCATATTGCAGGCCGAGCGAAATCGCGATGGCGAAATTGTTCATCATCGCGCGGAAGGCGGCGCCTTCCTTGTGCATGTCGATGAAGATTTCGCCCAGCCGCCCGTCGTCGAACTCGCCGGTGCGCAAGTAAACCTTGTGGCCGCCGACGATCGCCTTCTGGGTATAGCCCTTGCGGCGGTTCGGCAGCTTTTCCCGGTCGCGCACCACGCGTTCGACGATGCGCTCCACGATCCGCTCGGTGACCTGCGCGGCGGCGGCCGCGCGCGGCTGGGCGGCGAGCGTCTCGATCTCGTCCTCCTCGTCGTCATTGTCGGCGATGAGCGAGGCGTTGAGCGGCTGCGACAGTTTTGAGCCGTCGCGGTAGAGCGCGTTCGCCTTCAAGGCCAGCTTCCAGGAGAGCATGTAGGCTTCCTTGCAGTCCTCGACAGTCGCGTCGTTCGGCATGTTGATCGTCTTGGAGATCGCGCCGGAGATGAAGGGCTGGGCAGCCGCCATCATGCGGATGTGCGACTCGACCGAGAGATAACGCTTGCCGATCTTGCCGCAGGGATTGGCGCAGTCGAACACCGGATAGTGTTCGGTCTTCAGGTGCGGCGCGCCTTCCAGCGTCATCGCCCCGCAGACATGGATGTTGGCGGCCTCGATCTCCTTCTTCGTGAAGCCGAGCGCGGCCAGCATGTCGAAGGAGAAGTCGGAAAGCTGCTCGTCGGTGAAGCCGAGCGCCGTCTTCACCCAGTCGGCGCCGAGCGTCCACTGGTTGAACACGAATTTTATGTCGAAGGCCGAGCCGAGCGCCGCGTTGACCGCCGCGATCTTCTCGTCCGAAAAGCCTTTTGCCTTGAGCGATGAAGGGTTTACGCCCGGAGCCTGATTCAGATTGCCATAGCCCACCGCATAGGCGTCGATCTCGGCGATCTGGGCCTCGGAATAGCCGAGCGTGCGCAGCGCTTCCGGCACGGCGGCGTTGATGATCTTGAAATAGCCGCCGCCGGCCAGCTTCTTGAACTTCACCAGCGCGAAGTCGGGCTCGATGCCGGTGGTGTCGCAGTCCATGACGAGGCCGATTGTTCCAGTTGGAGCAATCACTGTCGCCTGCGCGTTGCGGTAGCCGTGCTCCTCGCCGAGCTCGATGGCGCGGTCCCAGGCTTTCATCGCGTGTTCGGCCAGCGCCGCCTGCTTGAGGTCGGAATGGACCAGCGGCACCGGATTGACCGCGAGCTTCTCGTAGCCGTCCCTGTCGCCATAGGCGGCGCGACGGTGGTTGCGCATGACGCGCAGCATGTTCTGCGCATTGCGGTCATAGTCCGGGAAGGCGCCGAGCTCGGCCGCCATTTCGGCGGAGGTGGCGTAGGCGACGCCGGTCATGATGGCGGTGAGCGCGCCGCAGATGGCGCGGCCCTCGGCCGAATCGTAGGGGATGCCGGACGTCATCAGCAGGCCGCCGATATTGGCGTAGCCGAGGCCGAGCGTGCGGTAGTCGTAGGAGAGCTTGGCGATCTCCTTCGACGGGAACTGCGCCATCATCACCGAGATTTCGAGCACCATGGTCCACAGGCGCACGGTGTGCTCGTAGGCGGCGATGTCGATCGTGAGGTTACTGGTGGCCGGTGAGCCGGGTTCCCCGGCAGTGGCGTTGCGGTAGGGCAGGAGGTTGATCGAGGCGAGGTTGCAGGCCGTGTCGTCGAGGAACATGTATTCCGAGCACGGGTTCGAGCCGCGGATCGGGCCGCCGGCCGGCGAGGTGTGCCAGTCGTTCATCGTCGTGTTGTAGTGCAGGCCCGGATCGGCGGACGCCCAGGCGGCGTAGCCGATCTTCTCCCACAGGTCGCGGGCCTTCAGCGTCTTCATCACCCTGCCGTCCTTGCGGGCGGTCAGCTTCCAGTCGCCGTCCGCCTCGACGGCGCGGAGGAAATCGTCCTTCAGCGAGATCGAATTGTTCGAGTTCTGGCCCGAGACGGTGAGGTAGGCGTCGGAATCCCAATCCGTGTCGTAGGTCTGGAAATCGATCGAGGTGTAGCCCTGGCGGGCGAACTGGATGACGCGCTGGATGTAGTTCTCCGGCACGGACGCCTTCTTGGCGTCCTTCACCGCGCGCTTCAGCGCCGGATTCCTGTTCGGGTCGAAGCAGTCGCCATTGTCGGCCTCGCAATTGACGCAGGCCTTCATGACGGCGGCCATGTGCTGCTTGACGATCTTCGAGCCGGTGACGAGCGCGGCGACCTTCTGCTCCTCCTTCACCTTCCAGTCGATGAAGGCTTCGATATCGGGATGGTCGGCGTCGACGATGACCATCTTCGCCGCGCGGCGCGTGGTGCCGCCCGACTTGATGGCGCCGGCCGCGCGGTCGCCGATCTTGAGGAAGCTCATCAGGCCCGACGACTTGCCGCCGCCGGAGAGCTTTTCGCCCTCGCCGCGCAGCATGGAGAAGTTGGAGCCGGTGCCGGAGCCGTATTTGAACAGGCGCGCCTCGCGCACCCACAAATCCATGATGCCGCCCTCGTTGACGAGGTCGTCCTGCACGCCCTGGATGAAGCAGGCATGCGGCTGCGGGTGCTCATAGGCCGACTTCGACTTCGTCAGCTTGCCGGTGAAGGGGTCGACGTAGAAATGGCCCTGGCCGGGGCCGTCGATGCCGTAGGCCCAGTGCAGGCCGGTGTTGAACCATTGCGGCGAGTTGGGCGCGACGCGCTGGGTGGCGAGCATGTAGGCGAGCTCGTCCATGAACGCGCGGGCGTCCTCCTCGCTGGCGAAATAGCCGCCTTTCCAGCCCCAATAGGTCCAGGTGCCGGCGAGGCGGTCGAATACCTGGCGGGCGTCGGTCTCGGAGCCGTAGCGCTCGTTCTCGGGCAGCTTGGCGAGTTCGGCCTCGTCGGGAATCGAGCGCCACAGGAAGGAGGGGACGTTGTTCTCCTCGACCTTCTTCAGGCGCGCGGGCACGCCCGCCTTGCGGAAATATTTCTGGGCGAGGATGTCGGACGCGACCTGGGAGAACTGCTCCGGCACGTCGATGCCGTCGAGGCGGAAGACGACCGACCCGTCGGGATTCTTGATCTCCGACAGGGTCTTGCGGAACGCGAGGTCCGCATAGGCCGTCGACTGGCCAGTCTGTGAAGCTTTCGTGAAACGCCGCTCGATCCGCATTTTGGTCTTCCCTTCAGTCCCCAAATATAGCGCCATTTCGACTGAATCCCTCCTCGAAGATTCCGTCTCCTGACACCGCCCTCGTCACGCCGGCGAACGCGCCGCCGGCTCCCTGCCGCCTCGTCTCCGCCGGTGGGCTGGCGCAGGCCGAAAAAGCCTGCTTTCCCACTCTGTCCGGAGCCTTTGCGGCCCGTCTTTCGACACCTGTCTGGTGATTCTCGCTCTGCGAGGCGTCACCTGTATCTGGTGCCGACTATCCCCTGCAAACACTAAATATAGTATTAACAGGTCGTTTACGCCACCTGCGGGACCCGAAAAACGCAACAGAAAACCCGCAGTCCTGTGCGCCGCCAAACGGCAGCCCTTGGACTGTCGGAACTGTGTGAATTCGGGAAATGACTGGCGGAGGATCATCCTCGCGCCGCGCCCGCAACAGGAGCGCATGGGTCATAAAAAACGACTCGCGGTGGAGCGTCAACGATTCGTTTGTACGAGTTTTGTGACCACTATATCTTGTGGGTGACGCATGTGGATAACGGGGAGGAGCGTTAACCGTCCCTGGATGGAATCGGTCGGGCGCGAGGCCGCAAACCGCCCGGCGCAAGCAAACCTTAACCGCGGGCTGGAATCTTGCGCGGCCAGGAGGACCGGCGGTGGAACGCTTCCGCAAGTTGTTCATGCGCAGCCCGCTCGTGATCTATCTGACCGTGCTGGCCGTGGTCGAACTGATCGTGCTCGCCTATTACGGCGTGGTCGAGCCCGGCCGGCTGATGTTCGAGCTCGTGATGTCCGCCATTATCACCACCGTGGCCGGTCTTCCCACGATCCTCTATTTCATCCACCAGCATCGGCGCCTGGAGGACCTGTCGCGCAGGCTCGTGTTCCTCTCGCAGACCGACCAGATGACCGGCCTGCTCAACCGGCAGGCCTTCATCGCGGCGCTCGACGCGCGCCTCGCAACGTTGGGCCCGGAGGAAAGCGGCGGGGCATTCGCCTATCTGGACGCCGATCATTTCAAGCAGATCAATGACCGCTACGGCCACGCGACCGGCGACGACGCGATCCGCTACATCTGCCGGCAGATCCTCGCCATAACGCGCCCGACGGATCTCAGGGCGCGCCTGGGCGGCGAGGAGTTCGCGATCTTCCTGAACGGCGCGACGGGGCCGGCCGCCGCCGACATCGCCGAGCGCCTGCGTGGCCGCATCCGCATGGAGGCCGTGGCGGCGTCGTTGCCGAAGGGCGCGGTCTCGGTGTCGATCGGCATCGCCGCCCATCGGCCGGGCCAGAGCGCGGCGGAACTCATGCAACTGGCCGACCGCAATCTTTATGCCGCTAAACATGGCGGGCGCGACGCGGTCGTGATCGACCTGAAGAAGTATCGGGCGGCCTGATTGGCAGTCCTGCCTTAGCCCAGCAGCTTGAACAAATGGAACAGGCCGGCGGCGAGCGCGGCCGAGAGCGGCACGGTCACCAGCCAGGCCGCGAGGATCGTCGTGACATGGGCGCGGCGCACCAGCCTGCGGCGGGCGAGTTCCGTTGGCGGCGTAGCGCGGGCGGGTTTTGACCGAGCCTCGGGGTCGGTCTCGGTGGAAATGCCGCGCCGTTCCGCGCGCCGGGCCAGATAGGCCATCCGGCGCGTCGAATTCGCGTCGTACCACTCGCGGAAGAAGCCTATGCCGAAAACGGCGCCGACTGTGATGTGCGTCGACGATACGGGCATGCCGAGCGCGGATGCGATCAGAACCGTCAGCGCCACCGACAGCGCGATGCAGAAGCCACGCACGGGATTAAGCTTGGTGATCTGCTCGCCGACCATGCGCACCAGCTTCGGCCCGAACAGCAACAGGCCCGTGGAGATGCCGAGCGCGCCGATCATCAGCACCCAGACCGGCGTGGCGTTAGCCTCCGTCGCCCGCAGCGCGGAGACGATGGCCGCAAGCGGCCCGATGGCGTTCGCGACGTCATTGGCGCCATGCGCGAAGGACAGCAGCGCCGCCGAGGCGATGAGCGGGCCACGAAACAGGACGCGCAGCGACTGGTTTCGGTTTTCGAGGCCGACCGATTGCCTGGCGATCGTCCAGTGCGCGATCGCCCAGAAGACGCCGGTGGTCAGCACGGCAAGGCCGCCCATCGCAAAAAGGCCGCTGACGACGTCCGGCGCCAGCAGGGCGGCCAGATAGGTGAGGAACGCCCCGCCCATGACGCCGATGTAGAGGGGAACCCAGCGGCGGGCCGCGGCGATCTTGTCGTCGCGGTAAACGATCTGCGCCTGGATCAGATAGAGGAACAGGATGGCGATGAGCGCGCCCGCGACCGGGGAGACGACCCAGCTTGTCGCGATCGACGCCATGACCCACCAGTTGACGGCGGATACGCCGGCCGCCGCGCCGGCGCCGACGACCGCGCCGACGATGGAATGGGTGGTGGACACCGGCGCGCCGATCCAGGTCGCGATGTGGACCCACAGCGCGGCGGCCAGCAACGCGGCCAGCATGAGGACGACAAACAGGCCGGCGTCGCCCACCTGCGCCGGGCTGACGATGTCGCTGGAAATGGTGGCGATGACGTTCTGGCCGGCGAGCAGCGCGCCGGCGGTCTCGAAGATCGCGGCGATGACCAATGCGCTCGTGATGGTGAGCGCGCGCGCGCCGACGGCGGCGCTGACATTGTTGGTGACGTCATTGGCGCCGATCGCCAGCGCCATGTAACCCGCGACCGCCGCTGCGGCGACGATGACGACAACACCCGGTTCGCCGGCCCCGGCGACGGAGGCGAACACGGCGGCGAGTGCGATGAACAGCAGAGCGAGGCCCGGCGCGACGAGACCGCGCGACAGGCGTCCGGCCGCTTCGCCGACATCGGCAAGCTTGTCGAGATCCTTGTCGAGCGTCGGTTTGCGGGCGGGGCCCGCCTTGATGTCCATAAGCCTTCCGGTCCGGGGATATTTTTGCGCCGACGCCAAGAAGACCACGATTCGCGCCGATTTCATCGCGCGAAGAGCGGCCTGCCGATTTGAAACATCATGCCGACGGATTGAGACGATGCCGCGTCAGGCGGCCATCCGGCGCGGATTGCGGCCGAAGGCGGCGATCAGTTCGCCGAGGTCGGGCTCGGAGACGAGTTTCGCGGCGTCGGTCGGCCGGAACCACTGGCGCTTGCGCTTCGACATCTCGGGCCATGTTTCGGCCACCTGGTCGACCTCGATCGGAAAGACATGAACCTCGCACTGCCATTCATGGCCGCTGTCGAGGCCCTTGTTGTAGAAGAACTTGCCGACCTCATTGTGGGAGACGCCGCCTTCAAGGCCGGCTTCCTCGCGGGCCTCGCGCGCAGCGGCGTCGCTCAGGCGCTCGGCGTTTTCCGGCCAGCCCTTGGGCAGGACCCAGCGGCCGGTGCCGCGGCTGGTGATCAGCATGATTTCGACGCCGTTTTTCGTCAGGCGCCAAGGCAGGGCGGCCGCCTGCACGCGGCAAGGCATGCCCCCGAAAAGGCGGCGAATACGATCGCGAATGATCCTGCGTGTGGTGTATGAAATCAGCATCGCCCCCGAGCCGAATCCATCTGAGTGATTTGCCAGCTTAGGAAATATAGAGTTAATTTCCTGTAAATAAACAGGAAATACGACGTTACAATGGCCCGTTTGCGCCGGGGCGGCCAATCACGTCAGCCGCGATGATCGTCGGCAATGGGCTTCTGATAGGTGAAGCCCATGTCCCACGGGAAATAGATCCAGGTGTCCTGGCTGACTTCGGTGACATAGGTGTCGATCAGAGGCACGCCCTTGGGCTTTGCGTAGACGGCGGCGAAATGGGCTTTTGGAATCATCGCCCGCACCACGGCGGCGGTCTTGCCCGTATCGGTCAGGTCGTCGACGATCAGCACGCCTTCGCCGTCGTTCTCGACCAGTTTCGGCGAGATTTCCTTGAGAACCGCGAGTTCCCCCTGCGAGGTGTAGTCGTGGTAGGATGCGACCGACACGGTCTCGATCACGCGGATGCCGAGTTCGCGCGAGATGATCGCCGCCGGCACCAGCCCGCCGCGGGTGATGCAGACGATCCCCTTCCACTGTCCGCTGTTGACGCCGGCCAGCCGCCAGGCGAGCGCGCGCGCGTCGCGGTGGAACTGGTCCCAGGAGACGGGAAAGGCTTTTTCGGGCAGGGACATCGGGGCACTCCGGAACGGGGAATGCAGCCGGGATTAGCTTTTTCCGGGGGAGGAATGCAAGCAGGCGTTTGCTGCGATCCCGGCCAGCATCGCCTCGATCTCGGCCCTGGCCTTGGCGAGGTTGGCTGCGGAGCGCGAGCGCACGACCAGCTCGGTCCAGAATTTCCCGTCGAGATATTTCGGGTAGGAGCCGATGACGGTTTCGGGATTGGCCTTCTGGATGTCGGCGAGCGGCCCGCCGATCGTGCCTTCGCCATAGGGGCAGTGGACCGTCTCGGACAACATCTGCACGCCGGCTTTCAGTGTCGGCACGACATTGTCCATCATCGCCTGGAAGATCGCCGGCACGCCGGCCATCACATGCACATTGCCGATGCGGAAGCCGGGCGCGACCGACACGGGATTGTCGATGTGAACCGCGCCCACCGGCATGCGCGCCATGCGTTTGCGCGCCTCGTTGAATTCGATGCCGCGCGCCGCATAGGTCTTCTCCAGCATGGCGTAGGCGGTCGGGTCGTAATCGCAGGGAACGCCGAACGCCTTGGCGACGGAATCGGCGGTGATGTCGTCATGCGTCGGGCCGATGCCGCCGGTGGTGAAGACATAGGTGTATTTCGCCCGGAGCGCATTCACCGCCGCGACGATCTCGTCCTCGTCGTCGGGAACGATGCGGACTTCCTTAAGGTCGATGCCGATCGTGGTCAGGATGTCGGCGAGGTGGCCGATATTGCGGTCCTTGGTGCGGCCCGAGAGGATCTCGTCGCCGATGACCATCATGGCCGCTGTGATGATGTCGCTCATGCCGTCAATCCCGCAATGGCGACTGCTTAGCGAGCGTGGCCTCGCGCTGCAACGGTCTTCGAACGGTGAACGGACTGTCTGCCTTGCAGTCCTTACGCGGCGCGCCGCCTTCGCCTAGGTAGCGGCTGCAATCTTTCAGCGCAGGAGACATGACGATGGCGAAGGTTCTGGTCCTTTATTATTCGAGCTGGGGACATATGGAGGCGATGGCGAACGCCGCCGCCGAGGGCGCGAAGGAAGCCGGCGCGACCGTGACGGTGAAGCGCGTTCCCGAACTCGTTCCCGAAGCGGTCGCCAAGGCCGCCTATTACAAGCTCGATCAGCCGGCTCCGATCGCCGAGCCGCTGGAACTCGACCAGTACGACGCGATCATCGTCGGCGCGTCGACCCGCTACGGCGCGATGGCGTCGCAGCTCAAGAATTTCTGGGACCAGACCGGCCCGCTCTGGGCCAAGGGCGCGCTGATCAACAAGGTCGGCTCGGTCATGGCCTCGACCGCCACCCAGCATGGCGGCGCGGAACTGGCGCTGATCGCCACTCAGGCGATGCTCCAGCATCACGGCATGGTCATCGTGCCGCTGTCCTATGCCTACCAGGGCCAGATGGGCAACGACGTGGTGCGCGGCGGCGCGCCCTACGGCATGACGACGACCACGAACGGCGACGGCTCGCGCATGCCCTCCGAGCAGGAGCTGGAAGGCGCGAAGTTCCAGGGCAAGCGCGTGGCGGAAATCGCCGCCAAGCTGCACGGCTGATCGGCAAGGCATCACACGGATGTGGAAACGGGCGGCTTCGGCCGCCCGTTTCATTGACGCCGTCATGCTTCCGGCGATGATGCGCGCATGCAGCGCAGGGGCGGGACCATGAGCATCATCTTCACTATCGCGATCGCGATCCTGGCCGTGCTCGCGGCGGCGATACTCTATTTCGTGGTCGCGACGGGCAGGCTGGCGCGGGAGGCCGAGCGCCAGGTGCCGGGCACCGGACGGTATGTCGAGGTCGACGGCAACCGCATCCACTACCGCGACTATGGCAGCGGCCGGCCGATCGTGCTGATCCACGGCCTCGGGGGCACGATGCTGCATTTCCCGCCGGCGCTGCTCGATCGGCTGAAGGACGACTATCGCCTGATCGTGCTCGACCGTCCGGGATCGGGCTACTCCATGCGCAAGGATGCCGACAATGGCCGCCTGCCGCAGCAGGCCGACGACATCGCTGGTCTGATTGACGCGCTCAAGCTCGAAAAGCCGCTGCTGGTCGGCCATTCGCTCGGCGGCATGATCGCGCTGACGGTGGCACTGAACCATGCGGACCGGATTTCGGGTCTGGCGCTGCTGTCGCCGCTGACGCACGCGGTGGGCGAGGCGCCGCAATTCGCCGGCCTGAAGATTCCGTCGAGGACGCTGCGCCGGATCATCTCGCAGACTATCGCCGTGCCGCTGTCGGCGCGGTCGGCGGACGCGACCATGGCCTTCATCTTCGCGCCGCAGAAAACGCCGGCCGACTACATGGTGGCGGGCGGCGGCTGGCTGGGCTTGAGGCCGAGCCATTTCTACGCGACGTCGACGGACTTCACCGCCGTCGAACTCGACATCGACAAGCTTTCCCCGCGCTACGGCGAAATCCGCCTGCCGGTCGGCATCCTGTCGGGCGACAAGGATCAGGTGCTCGACTATGCGCAGCAGACCCTGCCGATGAAGGACGAGATCGCGGGCATCGACATCGAGATATTGCCGGGCGTCGGCCACATGCCGCAATTCGTGGAACCCGCGAAGGTCGCGGCGTTCATCCGGCGGATGGCGGGCCGGGCGTTTGGCGGCTGACTAGGGGGTCGAAGGGCTACCCTCGATGCCGATCATGCGGCGGACAACCTCGCCCATCGTCAGATCGTGATCGAATCGGCCGCTGCGCAGGAAGGCCAGGGTCTGGGCGATCACCAGCGGATTGTTCATCATGAAGGTGTGTGTCGTCGGCAGCACGATGTGATCGCGCATGCCATCGAGCCTGGTGCTCTCGACAGACACCTTGCCGTCGTTCGGGCCGTCGAAGGCCGAAGAAAGGAGCGGATCGATCGTCCGGTTGCCGGCGACGATGCCGACGTCGAAATTCGCCGGTCCCAACTGCTTTGGCATGCCGTTTTCGCTTGTGCCCAACTGCTGGCCGGCCGGACCGGTGAGGTATCGAAAGAGCGCAAGATCTCCGAACTGGTCGACGACTTCGGAGCCTTTGTTCGGCGGGCCGAGCATGACCACCCGGCCGAGATTTTCCGGCCGGTTATCGCGCAACCACGCACGCACAAGGATGCCGCCGAGCGAATGGGTGACGAAATTGATCGGCTGCGCCGCGCCGCAGGCTGATACCGATGCGCCGACTTGCTGAATCGACATCTCGACCGGCTGTTCCGATGACGCGTAGCCCTCGTTGACGACGTGGTAGCCTGCCGAAGACAGCACTTCCGCCATGACCAGCATCGAGGCGTCTGTCCGGCCAAGGCCGTGCAGCAGGACGACGCACTGCTGCGCCAGCGCCGTCGACGAGGAGAATGAAAGCAGGATCGCAAGAAACCAGCGCATGGCCCTGACTAGGGCCGCGGCCATCGGCGCGCAAGCGCGGTCCTGTGGTGCGGGCGGCGGGGATCGAACCCGCATGACCAGAGGCCGAGGGATTTTAAGTCCCTTGCGTCTACCAATTCCGCCACGCCCGCTCGGCGTCTGGCTTACAGGATCGTCCGGAAAAGAAAAGCGGCGATCAAAGACGACGATCAGTCGTTGTCCGGCCGCTCGATCGCGAAATAATCCTCGCCGCCGGCGGCGACTGGGCACCTGGGAATGGATCGGAAAGTCAGTTGCCGAGGCGGGCTTGACCAAGGATTTCCGCCGTGTCGGGAGATTGACCGGGCGCAAGACGACATGCTTGCAATGTCATTGCCAAGACTGCGATCGCGCAGCGGTCACGAGGTGGGCGCGGCGCGTGGGCTTTCGACATCTGTTGATGCTCATTCTGGGTTGGGAGACATGACCGAAAAGGATTCTGATGCCGATTTTGCGCGGGCGAAGCGTGCCCTCCTTGAGGCGACCGCAAGGTACGACGAAGAGGGAGAACGCCTAGAAGCCCGCTGTCTCAAGCATTTCCGGCAGTTTGTCGAAGACCCGGAAGGCCGCGCAGAGGAGTTGAGCAATGCGGCTGCTGAGGTTGAAGCGCTGATCCGTTCGTTTGGCCTGACCCACGCCAGCATTCTTCATAGCGCGGCACTGGCGGGCTTGAATCTACAGGCGAGCGTTGGCTTCCTGACAATGCAAGCTGTCAGCGACAGCCTCAAATCGTTGGGAACTGGCAAGACGGTAAGCAAACAAGACTATCTCGATGTCGGACGCGAGATCGTTTCCATGGCGACGCAGGCGTTCGATCTGGCCGGCGGCGCCATCGATCTGCGACGCGCGACGCTTGCCGAGTTTCTCGGAGACAAGGTCGAGACGTCGGCCGCCGATATCCTGGCTTCAATGTGGGCAGTGGCCCGAGCGAACACCGCCGAAAAATTGCTCGAAGGGTTGGCGGCCCAGGTGCCGGGAGTACAGCCGCTGCTGACGGCAGTGAAGTATGTCAATGACGTTCGGGAGCACCTGGACCAGGCCAGGCCAGTCTACCGGGGGCGCGGCCCTGAGGATAACATGTTCGAGTTCAGGCGCGCGTTGGTGGGGCAGGGAACTGTACTGGACGGAATCAAGGCAGCCGTGGATGCGCAAAGCGATGCGATGGTCGCCCTTCGCTCGGAGTTTGAAAAGCGGCAGCGCTGACGTTTTTCCTTATCGCTGATTGTCATCGTCCCAAGATTGGTACGTTCGCCGGGCTGGCCTTGTCCGCGCACAAATCCCCGCCGCGCGCGCCATCAATTGTCAGGCAGTTCGACCGTGAAATGATCCTCGCCGCCGGCGCGGCGCACCTGCGGCCAGGCGGCTGCAGAGAGATTGACCCAGTTCTTGCGTTTGCCGACCCGGCCCGGCTCTTCGCCGTCGCCCGACGCGCCCGATGGCCAGAGGTCGAACTCCTCCCAGACCCGGTCGAAGAAGGAGAGGAAGACGCGGAACGGCCCGATGAAGACCTCGGCCTTCACCCAGTTCGATGCATCGGGCGTGAAGGCGATTACGCCGGCGACCCTTTCGCCAGCCGCCCTTGTGGCCGTGAAGGCGACGCGGTGCGCGCCGCCTTTGCTCGTCAGCTTGCCCGGAAAAATCTCCCAGCCGCCGGTTGCGATCCAGCGCGGCTCGTCCGCGACGGCGCGGGCGAAATCCTCGGCATAGGCTGCCGCGGCGAGCACCGGATCATCGTCCTGTTCAGGGTTCAGGAACTCCCAGCCGCCACCTTCCTTGACGCGGAACTGCGGTTCGTCGGAGCCCAAACGGAACCAGCCGCCGCTGAAATAGGACGGGGCCTTGGCGGGCGGCCGGTCGGTCGCGTCGCCGCTCATTCTTCTTCGACGAAGACTTCCTCGCGCTTCTTGCGCACGGCCGGCAGCAGCGTCGCGACCAGCACCAGCAGCGCGAGGAGGAGCACGGTGGCCGTAATCGGCCGCGAGATCATCGCCCAGGGATCGCCGAACGCCTTGATCATCGACTGGCGCAGGTTCTCCTCGAGCTGGTCGCCCAGCACGAAGCCGAGCAGCAGTGGCGCAGGCTCGCAGCGCAGCTTCATCAGGATGTAGCCGAGCAGGCCGAAGCCGGCGACCGTGTAGAGGTCGTAGACGTTGGAATTCACCGAATAGACGCCGATCGCGCAGAAGCTCATGATGATCGGGAACAGGATGTAATAGGGCACCGTCAGCAGCTTCACCCACAGGCCGACCAGCGGCAGGTTGAGGATGACGAGCATCAGATTGCCGATCCACATCGAGGCGATCAGGCCCCAGAACAGCGACTGGTTCTCGGTGGCCACGTTCGGGCCGGGGATGACGCCCTTGATGATCATCGCGCCGATCATCAGCGCCATCACCGGGTTTGCAGGGATACCGAGCGTAAGCAGCGGGATGAAGGAGGTCTGGGCCGCCGCGTTGTTGGCGGATTCGGGACCAGCCACGCCGGCGACCGCGCCCTGTCCGAACTCCTTCGGGTTCCTCGATACGCGTTTCTCCAGCGTGTAGGAGGCGAAGGAGGCGAGGATCGCGCCGCCGCCCGGCAGCACGCCGAGCAGCGAGCCGAGAAGCGTGCCGCGCACGGTCGGGCCGGCCATCTGTCTCCAGTCGTCCTTGCTCGGATAGAGCTCGCCGATCTCGGCGATCTTGGCGTCACGCGATCGCTCGTTCTCCAGATTGCGCAATATCTCCGCGACGCCGAACAGGCCGACGGCCACCGCGACGAAGTTGAAGCCTTCATACAACTCGGGGATGTCGAAGGCGAAGCGCACGTCGCCGGAAATCGTGTCGGAGCCGACGAGGCCGAGCAGCACGCCGAGCACGACCATGGCGAGCGCCTTGATGACCGAACCGGATGCCAGCGCCACGGCGAAGATCAGGCCGAGCACCATCAGCGCGAAGGTTTCCGACGTGCTGAATTTCAGCGCGTAGGCGATGAGCGGGATGGCCAGCACCGCGACGATCATGGTCGCGACCGTGCCGGCGAAGAAGGAGCCGATCGCCGCGATGGCGAGCGCCGGTCCGGCGCGGCCCTTTTTCGCCATTTGGTAACCGTCGATCGCGGTGACGGCGGATGAGGATTCGCCCGGCATGTTGACCAGGATGGCCGTGGTCGAGCCGCCGTACTGCGCGCCGTAGTAGATGCCGGCGAGCATGATCAGCGAGGTGACCGGATCGGCGATCTTGTAGGTGAGCGGCAGCAGCATCGCGATGGTCGCGGTCGCGCCGATGCCGGGCAGGACGCCGATGAGGGTCCCCAACAGCACCCCGATCAGGCAGAAGCCGAGATTGGTCAGCGTCGAGGCGGTGGCGAAACCGAGAGCGAGATTGTCGAACAGTTCCATGGCGGCGCCTCTATTGGCCGAGCCACGGGCCGGTCAGCCGGAACGGCAGGCCGAGGCCGAGGACGAAGACGACGGTGGTGAAGGCGGTGACCGCAACAGCCAGGATCAGCGCCCGCAGCCAGGTCATCCGATAGGAGGCGAAGGAGGCGAACAGCGCCGTGAAGAAGATGGAGGCGACGAAGCCGAGGCCGCGCACCGTCAGCGCGAAGAAGATCGGTGAGGCGAGGATGAAGATCATGCCGCGCCAGGCGAATTCGCCGATGGGCTCGCCCTCGTCGCGGAAGGACTGGGCGGCGATGACCGCGCCGAGCACGATCAGGATGCCGGACACGACCAGCGGGAAATAGCCGGGACCCATCTTGAGCGCGATGCCGAGGTCATGCTGCAGCGATTGCCAGGCGAACAATATGCCGAAGACGATGAAGATCGCCCCGCAGGCGAGATTGGGAATGTCTGGACGCGACTTTTCCATGGCGTCTGATGCCCGATTGGAGTTCGAGGAAAAGGCATATGGAAAAGGGGCGTCGCGAGACGCCCCTTTGCCGGGTCAGTCGGCGTATTGGCCGGCGGCCTCGATGATCGGCTTCCAGCGCGCGATCTCGCTCTCCAGCTTGGCCTTCAGCGCCGCCGGGGTCGCGTCGGCCTCGGGCGAGGGCGCGGTGCCGAGTTCGGCGAAACGCGCCTTCACATTGTCGTCGGCCAGAGCCTTCTGCAGCGACTTCGACAGTCTGTCGGTGATCTCGGCCGGCGTGCCCTTCGGCGCATAGACGCCGTGCCAGATGCCGACCTGCATGCCGGGCAGGCCGCCCTCGTCGGTGGTCGGAACGTCGGGCAGCACGTCGAGGCGCTTCGGCGTGGTGACGGCATAGGCCTTGATGGTGCCGCCCTGGATCTGCTTCGTCGTGTTCGTCGTCTGGTCGCACATGATGTCGACCTGGCCGCCGAGCAGGTCGGTCATCGCCGGGCCGGTGCCCTTGTAGGGCACGGTGACCAGCGGCGTGCCGATCGCGCTCATGAACAGCATGCCGCACAGATGCGAGGCCGCACCGATGCCGGCATTGGCGACCGTCGTTTTGTCCTTGTTCGCCTTGGCGTATTCGACGAGACCGTTCAGATCGGTCGGCTCGAGGTCCTTCCGGGCGACGATCGTCATCGGCACCTCGGTGACGAGGCCGACATAGTCGAACGAGTTCAGCGTGTCGTAGGGCAGCTTGCGATAGAGCGTGGCGCTGGTGGCCATGCCGATATGGTGCAGCAAAAGCGTGTAGCCGTCAGGCGCGGCCTGGGCGACGCGGCCAGCGCCGATGGTGCCGCCGGCGCCGCCGACATTCTCGACGATGATCTGCTGGCCGAGATCCTTCGACATCGCCTCGGCGACGAGGCGGGTGACCGTGTCGGTCGGACCGCCGGCCGAGAAGGGCACGATCACCGTGACCGGCCGGTCCGGATAGGTCTGAGCGCCGGCCTGGCCGGCGAATGCGAACGCGGCAGCGGCCGCGAATGTCGCGATGAGCGTCTTCATCGTTTCCTCCCGGGCGCCGGCTAGCCGGAATAGGGCGCCACTGTTCTCGTTATCGATCCCCGGTCGCGTTCCGGCGCCGGGCTGTTTTCGGCGGCTTGTACGCCGCTCGGGCGGATAAGAAGGTGATTGACCCGGTGCGTCAAGCGATTGCACCTAAACCGTTTGGATTAGGCGATTGGCAAATGCCCGGGAGTCGCGGCAATGTGGTGGAAATGGAGCAAGCCGAATGACCGACGCCGCCTTTCCGCATCCCGCGCCGCGCGAGGCGGTCGCGCCTCTGCTCGTCGATGTGGCGATGGGCCGCCGCCATGCCGATCTGGTGGTGAGGAACGGGCGCTGGGTGAACGTGCATTCCGGCGAGATCATTCCCGGCACGGACCTTGCGATCGTCTCCGGCCGCTTCGCCTATTGCGGGCCGGATGCGAGCCACGCGATCGGGCCGAAGACGGTGGTGGTCGACGCGGCGGACCGGTATCTGGTGCCGGGGCTGTGCGACGCGCACATGCATGTCGAGAGCGGCATGGTCACCGTCACCGAGTTCTGCCGCGCCGTCATCCCGCACGGCACGACCTCCATGTTCATCGACCCGCACGAGATCGCCAATGTGCTCGGCGTCGAGGGCGTTCGGCTGATGCATGACGAGGCGGTGGCGATGCCGGTCAATGTCTATGTGCAGATGCCGTCCTGCGTTCCGTCCGCGCCGGGCCTGGAAAACAACGGCGCGACGATCACCGAGCAGGACGTCGCCGAGGCGATGAAATGGCCTAATATCATCGGGCTCGGCGAGGTGATGAATTTCCCTGGCGTCGCGGCGAACGACGCGCTGATGGTGTCGGAGATCGCGGCGACCGTCCGGGCCGGCAAGACGGTGGGCGGCCACTACGCGTCGCCCGACCTTGGCCTGCCGTTCCACGGCTATGCCGCCGGCGGGCCGGAAGACGACCATGAAGGCACGCGGGCCGAGGATGCGATTGCGCGCGTGCGCCAGGGCATGAAGGCGATGCTGCGTCTCGGTTCCGCGTGGTACGACGTCGCCTCGCAGGTGAAGGCGGTGACCGAGATGGGCATCGATTCCCGCAATTTCATCCTGTGCACCGACGACTGCAATGCCGGCACGCTGGTCAATGACGGGCACATGAACCGCGTGGTGCGCCATGCGATCGCGCAGGGCCTGAAGCCGGTGACGGCGATCCAGATGGCGACGCTGAACACCGCGCAGCATTTCAGGATCGAACGCGATTTGGGCTCGGTCGCGCCGGGCCGGCTGGCCGATTTCCTGATCGTCTCGAACCTCGCCGAGCTCGTCATCGACCAGGTGTGGGGCAGGGGCCTGCTGCTCGCCGAGGCGGGCACGCTCGCAGCCGACATACCGCCGTGGGACTATCCGTCCGCCGCCAAGCGAACGGTCAATGTCGGCAAGACGATCGCCGCCGGCGATTTCGACATCGCCGCGCCGAAGGGGGCGAATTCGGTCCGGGCGCGTGTGATCGGCGTGGTCGAGAACCAGGCTCCGACGCGGGCGTTGGAGAAGGACCTGGCGGTCAAGGACGGATTGGTCGAGATGGACCGCAAGGGCGATGTCTGCCAGATCGCCGTGGTCGAGCGTCACAAGGGCACGGGCGCCGTCACCAACGCCTTCGTCTCCGGTTTCGGCTATTCGACCGATTGCGCGATCGCCTCGACCGTCGCCCATGACAGCCACCAGATGATCGTCGTCGGCACCAACAAGGCGGACATGGCGCAGGCCGCCAACCGGCTGGCCGAGGTCGGCGGCGGCGTCGTGATGATCTCCAAGGGCAAGGAGCTTGCGCTGATCGAACTGCCGATCGCCGGCCTGATGTCCGACGAGCGCGCGGAGATCGTCGCGGCCAAGGCCGAAAAGCTGAAACAGGCGATGATCGCCTGCGGCTGCACGCTCAACAACGCCTTCATGCAGCATTCGCTGCTGGCGCTGGTCGTCATACCCGAATTGCGCATTTCCGACGTCGGGCTGGTCGACGTGCGCACCTTCGAGAAGGTCGATCTGTTCGTCTAGCCGCCGATCGCGGCGGAAATCACCGCGCCGGGCGTGGTGATGATGATGTCGGCCGCGCCGCCGAGCGTGTGGCCCGCCCCGCGCAGCAGCAGCGAGATCGAATCGTCGAGGTCGCGCTCGCCGGACAGGTTGTCGCCGCGCCGCAGGCTTTCGCCGAGCAGCGTCACCAGCGCCGGATTGTCGGCGAATTTCGCGTGGTTCAAGTTATCGCCGCTTTTCACCTTGGTCAGGTCGACCACCACCACGCCCAGATTGGCGATGTCGGCGGCGTCCTTGTATTCGCCGAGGCGCGGCTTTTCGCCTGCGATCAGGCGCGAGAAGCGCAGCGCCCGGTCGTCGCCGGACAGCAGCACGGTAAACGGCCGGTCGGGCTTGCCGTAGCGCTGCATCTGTGTGCGGAACACATCGACATCGATGTCCGGCGAGGCGAGCACGACGTCGCCCAGCCGGCCGCCGAGATCGCGGTCGCCGGAGATGGCCAGTCCGCGCAGCGCTTCCATCGCCAGCCAGTTGCCCATGGAGTGGGCGATGATGTCGATGCGCCTGACGCCGGATTTCGCCAGGCCGCGCAGCAGGCCTTCGAGGGAGTCGCGGGCGGCGTTGGCGCTGTCGCGGTCATAGACATAGTCGACCACCTTGCCGGACGACGCCCAGGTGAACAGGACCGCCGCGCCGGCATAGTTGGCGTCGTGCACGATCTGGGTGCCGCGATAGACCGCGCTGTCGAAATTGGTGTTGTAGCCATGCACGAAGACCAGCGCCCGGCCGTCCTCCTGCTTCGCGGCCGCGGCCACCGAAGCGAGGAATTCGCCGGCCGTGCCGATGGGCGCGAAGGAGCGCGCGGTGAAATATTTCGACGGGTCGCGGGCCTTGCCGCGGGGCCGCTCGATCACGCCGACCTTGTGTTCCGGAGGGATCGAGATGCCGACGCTGGCGAAGGATTCGGTGCGGCTGCGCTCGCCGGAGAAGACGATCTTCGGGTCGGTGGACGGCGCCCGGGTCGTTGCGACGAAGATGCGCTCGACGGTTGCCTGCGGAGCCTGGGTCGCGACCGGCGGGAAGAGGTCGTGCGCATTCGGGTTCGCACAGCCGGAGATCGCGGCGGCAAGCAGAAGGGCGATGAAAACTCTGGACATGGAGGACATGGGAGGCGCCGCATCGCCTAGCCGAACACGAGGCGACTGTTACCTGTGCATCGCGGCGACGTCCACCCCCGCGCCCGTCAACGGCTCCAGAAGGCGGGCGAGAAGACGACCAGCACCGCGAGGATTTCGAGGCGGCCGAGCAGCATCAGCGCCGACAGGATGTATTTTCCGGCTTCGGGCAGGCCCGAATAATTGTCGACCGGTCCGATATCGGGCCCGATGCCGGGTCCGACATTGGTGATGTGCGACAGCGAGGCCGACAGCGAGGTCAGGAAATCCGCGCCCGTGGCGGCCAGCAGAACCGTGCCGATCGCCCAGATGACGAAGAACGACGCGATGAAAAGCACCACCGCGCGCTGCATGTCGTCGGACACGCCACGGTCGCCATAGCGCACCGGATAGATCGTGTTCGGATAGACGAGGCGGCGCACGCCGTTCGCCATCAGCTCGAACAGGATGAGGAAACGGTAGGCCTTGATGCCGCCCGACGTCGAGCCCGAGCAGCCGCCGAGGAAGGTGGCGATGAAGATGCAGGCGACCGCGAACGGCCCCCACAGCGAGAAATCGTCGCTGGCGAGCCCGGTGGTCGTGGCGATCGAGACGATGTTGAACGCCGCGTGCGTCAGCGCGTAGGAGAACGGCAATTGGTCCACCACGCGGATGTAGATCGTAACCGCCACCACCAGCGCGACGACATAGCCGGCATAGACGCGGATCTGCGGGTCGCGCAGCGAATCCAGCCGGCCGCGCACGGCGAACAGGATCATGATCGAGAACGGCAGGCCGCCGATGAACATGAAGAGCGTTCCGACCCACAGAATCGCGGGATTGGCGGCATAGCGCACGAAGCTGTCGTCATGGGTGGACAGGCCGCCCGTGGAGACGGTCGACATCGCGTGGTTGATCGCGTCGAAAGCGGGCATGCCCGCCGCCGCATAGGCCAGCGCGCACAGCGTCACCAGCCCGGTGTAGATGCCGATCAGCGTCGTCGTGAAGGTGGCGAGCCGTTCGAACGGGCGCTCCTGGATATCGGAGGATTCGAGCCTGAAATAGGTGATGCCGCCGATGTTGAGGAAGGGCAACAGGAACAGGCCGAGCGCGATGACGCCGAGCCCGCCGAGGAAATGCAGCAGCGAGCGCCAGATCAGGATGCCGGGCGGCGCGCCGTCGAGATTGTTGATCACCGTGCTGCCGGTCGTGGTGATGCCGGACACCGATTCGAAGAAGGCATCGGCGACGCTCATTTCGATCGAGGACGCGATCATGGGTATCGCGCCGGCCACCGCCATGGTCAGCCACAGCAGGTTGATCAGCAGGAAGCCGAAGCGCGCGTTCGCGGGCGGCGGCCGGCCTTGCGTCGCCAGCGCCACCGCCAGCGACAGACCGCAGAGGAAGAAGCCGGAAAAGGCGAAGGCCTGCCAGTCGCTGTTGCCGTAGTAAAGATCGACGCCCGCCGGGATGAGCATGGCGACCGACAGATAGATCGCGAAGATCGAGGCGACATGGATCGCAGCACGGATCGTATGGGTTTGCACTGCGAAGTCCCGTTACAACCGCTTGGACCGAGATGAGGTCGGCGCGGCGGGACGGTGGCGTCCGGTGAACGAATATGCAATAGCGCGCGCCTTGAGCCAACAGCTTAGATGAACGCGATGTCTGGTCCATTTGCAGAAGGTGTCGCCCGCGCGGCGGCGGAACTCCGCCACCTGTTTCCGCCGACGCCGTTGCAGGAAAATGCGCATCTGTCGCGCCGCTACGGCGCCCATATCCTGCTGAAGCGCGAGGATCTGACGCCGGTCAGGTCCTACAAGCTGCGCGGCGCGTTCAACTTCTTCCGCAAGGTGCTGGCGGGGCGCAGCCAGCCGGATGTCTTCGTCTGCGCCTCGGCCGGCAATCACGCGCAGGGTTTCGCCTTCGTCTGCCGGCATTTCGGACGGCGTGGCGTGGTCTTCATGCCGGTGACGACGCCGCAGCAGAAGATCGACAAGACCCGCATCTTCGGCGGCGAGTTCGTGGAGATCAGGCTCGTCGGCGACTTCTTCGACGATTGCTATCGCGCGGCGGGCGAGTTCGCGGCGGCGGGCGGCGGCATGATGGTGCCGCCCTTCGATCACCGCGACATCATCGAGGGGCAGGCAACCGTAGCGTTCGAGATCGGGTCGCAGCTTCCGAAGGGACGGGCGCTCGACATGGTCATCCTGCCCGTTGGCGGCGGGGGTCTGGCGTCCGGCGTGGTACGCTACATGGACGAGGCGGGCTGGACGGCGACGCCCGTCTTCGTGGAGCCCGCCGGCGCGCCGAGCCTGCGCGCATCACTGGCGAGCGGCCGGCGCGTGCGCCTCGAAAAGGTGGACAATTTCGTGGACGGCGCCGCCGTCGCCGAGATCGGGCGGGAGCCGCTGCGCTGTCTCTCGCGTTTTCCCGCCGACGCCGTCCGCCTCATTCCGGAAAACCGCCTCTGCTCGACCATGCTCGAAATGCTCAACATCGAGGGCGTCGTGCTGGAGCCGGCCGGTGCGCTGGCGATCGATGCGCTGAAGGATTTCCCCCGCAAGGATCTGCGCGGCAAGACCGTGGTCTGCGTCGTCTCCGGCGGCAATTTCGATTTCGAACGCTTGCCCGACGTGAAGGAGCGGTCACTGCGGTTCGAGGGTTTGAAAAAGTATTTCGTCTTCCGTTTCCCTCAGCGACCGGGTGCGCTCAGGGCATTCCTCGACCTGCTCGGCCCCGACGACGACATCGCCCGTTTCGAATATCTGAAGAAGTCGGCGCGCAACTTCGGCTCGGTGCTGATCGGCATAGAGACCAAGGACCGGAAGAATTTCGACGTGCTTCGGCGCAAGTTCGCGGAAGCGGGCTGGGCCTATGAGGACATCACCGACAACGACACGCTCGCCGGGCTGCTGATATGACGGTCTACATCCTGCTCTTTCGCGGCGTCGGCGGGGCGACGCAACTGCCGACGAAACCGCTGCGCGAAAAATTGACCGAGGCGGGGTTCGAGAATGTCGCGACCTACATCAACAGCGGCAATGCCGTGCTGAAATCGCGCAAGGGCAAGGCGGCGGTGCTGAAAGAGGTTGCGGCCATCTGCAAGCGCGAATTCGGCTTCGACAAGGACATTCACTTGCCGACGCTGGAGGAGTGGTCGGCGGTGATCGCCCAAAATCCCTGGCCGGACGTCGGCGGCAAATTCCTGCACGCGGCCTGGCTGGCCGCGAAGCCGGATTCGAAGGCGGTCGAGGCCCTGAAAGCGGTCTGCACCGGCGGCGAGAAATTCGAAGTGATCGGTAACATCGCGTACATCCACACGCCTGACGGGTTCGGCACCTCCAAGCTCGCGATCAAATTCGACAAGGGCATCGGCGTGCCTAACACGGCGCGCAACTGGAACACGGTGCTGAAGATGAAGGAACTGGCAGAGAAGGCGCGCTAGTCTTTAGGCATGATTACTGTCGGCAGCGGGGTCACACGTTCGCCCCTTTGGTCGCGCAATCTGTACTTGCTTTGGTATTCACGGCGTTGTTTGGCGACTTCGTAAAGGACGATTCCCGAACTCGTTCCAAGATTCAGGCTTTCGATCATTCCGAACATCGGAATCGAAACGCACATATCGCTCCGTTCGACGGCGCGATCACTGATCCCCATAGACTCACTGCCGAACCAGACCGCGAGCTTCGAATGAACGGTATAGTCGCCTTCATGAAGGAAGATGCTTGTCTTGCCCTTCACATGCGGCGATGTGACGATCGACTTGAAATTCTTTTTCTCGAGATAGTCGAAACAATCGTCTGTGCTGTCGAAGCGCTTCACAAACGTCCACTTCACCGCTGAAACCGACGTCTTCGAAACCGAACGCCGTTCGCGCAACTCTTGCCAGTCCTCGGGCAAAGAGCGGCGAGGGTCGACGACGTAGACCTTCTCGACACCCAACGCATTCACGTTTCGGATAACCGTGCCTATGTTCTTTATGTCGGTTGGATTCTCCAGCACGGCGATTAGATTTTTGCAGCGAAACGCCTTGATCTCGTCGGCGCGTTTGCGGACAGAAATTCGCGGCCTGCGGGCTTCTTCGACTTCATCCATGGCAAGCTCAGCATCTGACTTCGATCTGTCTTATCCCTATCTTGCTCGGAAATGCCAGTTTGGTGTTATCCATAATATGCTGCTGCGCCTGTCTTGTTTGTTGCGCTGCACAAAATTCATTTGCTTTTTCGCGGCAAATCCCCCATATGCGCTGCCATAGGCGCATGGGCCGGCGAAACATCCGGCTTTCTCAGAGAGACTTCGTTGCGCTTGGCCTCGGGCATGACGCCTGAGGCGCGACAGCGCAATCGTGCGGACCATTCCGCCGCCTTGTCGTTTCATTTTTTGTCCCAGCGGTTCCGGCTTGCGCGCCGGGCCGTCCAACGCGCGGTCAATCCGGCCGCCGAAAGAAGAGTATTTTGAACATTCAATCGACCATCCAGCCGACGCAGGCGACAGGCTTCGCCGCGCTCGGCATCACCGGCAATCTGCTGCGGACGGCGAACGCCGCCGGCTTTGCCGACCCCAAGCCGATCCAGGTGCAGGCGATCCCGCCGCATCTCGCCGGCCGCGACATCATCGGCATCGCCCAGACCGGCTCCGGCAAGACGGCGGCGTTCGCGCTGCCGATCCTGTCGAAAATCCTCGGGCTTGATTCCAAGCGCACGCCGCGCACCGCGCGGGCGCTGATCCTCGCACCGACGCGCGAGCTCGCGGTGCAGATCGAGGAGACGATCCGCGAGCTTGCGAAGGGCCTGCATATCGCCACCGCGCTCGTGCTCGGCGGCGTCTCGCGCGGCAGCCAGGTGAAGCGCATGCAGCAGGGCGTCGACGTTTTGATCGCCACGCCCGGCCGCCTGACCGATCTCGTCCGCGAAGGCGAGGTGAAGCTCGGCGAGACGCGCTGGCTCGTGCTCGACGAAGCCGACCGCATGCTCGACATGGGGTTCATCCATGACGTGAAGCGTCTGGCCAAGGCGACCCATCCCAAGCGCCAGACGGCGCTGTTCTCCGCCACGATGCCGGACGAAATCGCCGAACTGGCGCGCGGCCTGCTGAACGACCCCGTGCGGGTCGAGGTCGCCCCGCAGGGCACGACCGCGTCGGAAATTACGCAAAGCGTCATCGTCGCGCGCACCAAGCAGAAGCACCAGGTTCTGGCCGGGCTGCTGGCCGATCCGGCGATGTCGTCGGTCATCGTCTTCGCCCGCACCAAGCATGGCGCGGACCGCGTGACGCGCGATCTGGAGCGTGACGGTTTCGATGCCGCCGTCATCCACGGCAACAAGAGCCAGAACGCGCGCCAGCGGGCGCTGAACGGTTTCCGTGACGGCTCGATGCGCATTCTCGTCGCGACCGACATCGCCGCGCGCGGAATCGACGTTCCCGGCATCAGCCATGTCGTCAATTTCGACCTGCCCGACGAGCCGGAAAGCTATGTCCACCGAATCGGCCGCACCGGCCGCAACGGCGCGGACGGCATCGCGATCACGCTGTGCGATCCGTCCGAGACGGCGAAGCTGCGCGCGGTCGAAAGGATCATCCGCCAGAAGCTGCCGGTCGTCGCCGACCATTCCGGCGCGCCGCAACTGGCCGCCGAGAAGCGGGCGGAAGACGCGCGCGCCGTCCAGGGCGACCGTCCGCAGCGGGGCAGGGGCAACCCGGGCAATGCCGGCCCGAAGCAGCACGCGCCGAGGCCGCAGGCCGCCAAGCCCGTTGCATCGACCGGTGGTCCGCAACGCAAGAACAACGATCCGCGCCCGGCGCAGGATCATCACCACGCAGCCGGCGAGCCACGCGGCAACACCCCGGCGAAGCCGGGTCCGACCAAGCGCAAGCGGTTCCGCCCGAAGCGCAGTTTCCGTGGCAAGCCGGCTTTCAAGGCGGCCTGAGCCAATGAACCTCCGCCGGCGGCCGATTGATCGGCCGCCGGCGTTCGGATGGCGCGTTTTGTCGGTCGGCCGACGGTCGGCGAAACGCGCTTTTTTCATTCGGGGACGAGACATGGCCGGCATCGCATCGCGGTGCGAGAGGCCAAACCGCAGCGCTGAATCGGTTTCTCAGCCGCCGACGCCAAGCCCTTTCAGCCATTGCAGGATTTTCTCCGTCAACGGCGCGGTCTGCGACGGCGAGAACGCATCGCCCGCGATGACATGGCTCGACGGGTCTTCCGCGCCGGCCACCGTCACGATCTCGTGCGGAGCGCCCCAGCGGTCGGCCATCGCCTTGGTCGCTTCGGGATCGACGACCTGGTCCTTTTCGGAGAAGACAAAGAGCGCCGGCGTCTTGATCGCGGCGGCATCGACCTTGCCCGCGGCGTCGACCGCCGCGGCCATCGGCAATGTCGCCGCCATGGGATAGCGCGTGGTCCACAATCTTGCGACAAGATCGCTCGGCGGTTCGAAACCGCGTTCCTTGCCGCCGATCAGTTCGGCGATCTGCTGGCCCCATGGACCG
>Ga0209792_1000286_pt1 | contig 47157 bp, 37 predicted proteins | sample EBPBio142005_DNA_FD_185860 | JGI IMG/M metagenome (GOLD analysis project Ga0209792, IMG submission 185860) | Wastewater treatment Type I Accumulibacter community from EBPR Bioreactor in Madison, WI, USA - Reactor 1_6/14/2005_ DNA (SPAdes)... | ecosystem: Engineered > Bioreactor > EBPR >... | reverse complement strand
CGCCGCCTCGATCACGGGGTCGCGGTGGAAACGCTCACGCATGCGCCCGTCATGGACGACATTGCCGATGGCGACGATGCTCATGCCCTGATGGTGGGCGTAGAAATTGCGCACGACCGCGCAGATCTGCCCTTCCGGCACGCGCATCGGGGTGAAGTCGACTGCGTCGTAGAAGCCATATGGGCCGAGCGCGCCAACGGCGGCGAGCCGGTCAAGATTGTCGACCGATTCCGTCGGGGCGAACTGCGCCGCCAGAACGGTGGCGTAGGGCGCGATGACCAGGTTGTTTGCAAGGCCACGCTTGAGGCCCAGGCCCGGCACGCCGAAATTGGTGTACTGGTAGGTCATCTCGCGGTCCCGGGCATTGTACGCCGCCTCGGAAATGCCCCACGGGACGTTACGGCTCGCGCCATAGGCGATCTGGCGCTTGATGACGAGGCGGCAGGTCTGGTTGAGGATGCCGCCGACAGGCTCGTTCATCACGAGCGGCGGCATCAGATATTCGAACATCGAGCCGGACCAGGAGATCAGTGCGCCGCGGAAGCCGATCTCGACGATCGGCCGGCCGAGCCGGAACCAGTGCTCGGTCGGGATGTCGCCCTTGGCGATGGCGAACAGGCTGGTCAGCCGCGCCTCGGAGGCGAGCAGGTCGTAGCAGCTCTCGTCGAGCTGGCGATCCTCGACGCGGTAGCCGATCGACAGCAGCTTGCGGTCCTGCCGCAGCAGGAACGAGAACTCCATCTTGAAGGCGATGGTGCGCGCGCGGCGCGACACCTCCTGCATGCGGGCGCGCAGGTCGGCGAGGCGGGCCTCCTCGAAATGCGAATCCGCGATATGCGCCTCGCATACGGTCTGGACCTTCTGCGCCCACGTCACGAGCGCTTCGCTGGCGACGGTCGAGGTTTCCTCATGGATGGCGCGCGCGAGCTTCAGGAGTTCGGCCGCGTTGACGGCGAGGTTGAGCGTGCGGATCGCCGCCGTCTCAGGCTCGCTGCGGATGGAGTCGACCGCGCGGCGCATGCCGACGATGCGTTCGGCCAGCCGCTGTCGAACGGGGCGCGTCTGCCGCCGGTCGTCCGGCAACGCGACCAGCATCGTGTCGAGCACGCCGACCGTGTCCAGCACGCCCTCAAGATCGCCCTGGAGATGCGCGGCGGGCGCTTCGGCCCATTCCTCGAAGGCGCGTGCAATGGCGATCAGGTGGCCGGCGAAATTGCCGCTGTCGACGCTGGAGATATAGCGCGGGTGCAGCGGATAGAGCGTGCGCGTGTCGTACCAATTGTAGAGATGGCCCCGGTCCTTCTCCATACGGTCGACCGTGTCGAGCGTACCGGAGACACGGTCGATCGCCTCGTTGAGGCCGAGCCAGCCGAAATCGCGCGCAGCGATGACCGAGAGCAGATACATGCCGATATTGGTCGGCGAGGTGCGCGGCGCGACAACCGGGAACGGCGTCTCCTGGAAATTGTCGGGCGGCAGCAGATTGTGCTCGGGCGTGACGAAGGTCTCGAAATAGAGCCAGGTGCGGCGGGCGACGCGGCGCAGCTTCTGCCGGTCGTCCTCGGTGACCGTAAGCTGGTCCTCGACCTCGGCCGACTGGCTGACGAACCAGGCGACGGCCGGCGATGCCGCCCAGAGCGCTGCATAGCAGAGAGCCAGCCAGACGCCGGTCGTACCGCCGATGATGGCGAGTATCAGGGTGATCGCGGCGATGACCACCGCGCCCCACATCAGCGAATAGTAATAGGCGGGCGTTCCGGCCTGGGATCGCTGGACCTGCGAGGCGGTGCGCCATTCGAGCAGGTTTTTTCGCGACACAAACAGGCGGTAGAGCGTGCGGGCGATCGCGTCGCCCATCATCCAGGCATTGTGCGCGATGAAGATAATTTTGAGCGCCACCTGCGCGGAAGCGTCGAAGAACTCACGCAGGAAGGCCGCGATGTGGCCACGGATTGTGTTCTCGGTGGTCTTCGGAGTGATCGCGTGGATCAGGTCGAAGGTTGGCGCGACGAAGAGCGAGATGACCAGCAGCGCGATCCACTGGGCGGCCAGGCTGAACGGCATGAGCGCCATGGCGCCGGCCGCGGCCGCGACCCAAAACATCGGCGTGACCGAGCGGCGCAGATTGTCGATCATCTTCCAGCGCGACAGGCCGCGCACGCCGGAGCGCGGATCGAGGATGAAAGGAAGGAGTTGCCAGTCGCCCCGCGCCCACCGATGGTGGCGCGACGCATCGACCGGATATTGCGCCGGGTAGTCCTCGACGACCTCGATGTCGGTAACGAGTGCGGCGCGCGCGAACGCCCCCTCGAGCAGGTCGTGGCTGAGCACGGCGTTCTCGGCGATGCGGCCCTTGAGCGCCGCCTCCATCGCATCGACGTTATAGAGGCCCTTGCCGGTGAACGTGCCCTCGCCGAACACGTCCTGATAGAGGTCGGATACGGCAAAGACGTAAGGGTCGAGCCCACGGCCGGCGGAGAACACGCGCTGGAAGAACGACGCCTCGTCTCCCGTGGTCAGGGAGGCCGTCACGCGCGGCTGCAGGATGCCGTAGCCGCGGACCACGCGGCGGCCGGCCGCGTCGATGACCGGGCGGTTAAGCGGATGCGCCAGCTTGCCCGCCATTTTCGCGGCCGCGTCGCGCAGCATGCGCGTATCGGCGTCGAGGGTGAGCACATGGACGACATCGGCCGGCAGCGGCGTGTCGAGCGGCAGGAAGGTGGTATCCGCGTCGCCGCGCAGCAGCAGGTTCAACTCGTGCAGCTTGCCGCGCTTGCGCTCCCAGCCCATCCACACGCCTTCCGCCTCGTTGAACAGGCGACGGCGGTGCAGCAGATGGAAACGCGGCGCGACCGCGCCGGCCGGATAGCGCTGATTGAGGGCCGCGATCTGGGCGCGGGCGAAGGCAAGCGTGTCCAGATCGGACTCGCGTTGCTCCTCCTTGGCGTCCGGCCAGTCGGTCAGCAGCGCGAAGTAAAGCTCGCCATGCATGTTGGCGAGGTGATGCACTTCGAGCCGGTGCACCATTTCCTCGACATCGGCGCGGGAGCCGATGAGCGTCGGCACCGCGACCAGAGTGCGCGCCTCGGCGGGAACGCCGTCGCGATACTCGTAGCCGATCAGGCGCGTCGGCGTCATGAACAGCAGCATCAGCGTGTTGAACAGGCCAAGCGCCCCTTCCATCGCCGGGAAGGCGAACAGGATGAGCAGCAGAATAGTCCAGGGGGTCGAAAGCCCGGCCGCGGTGGTCACCATCGAGGCGATGACGAGGAATGCGATCGTCAGCAGCACCATCGGCGCGGCAAGCGACAGCCACCCGCCGCGTCGGAAGATTCGCATCAACCGCTCGGAGATGCGCGGCCGGTAGCCGATCTCCTTTTCGAGTTCGGCGCGGCGAGGCCCGACCAGGAAATAGCCGATGTCGGACGCATCCATGTCGTCGGCGGTCGCGGCGACAGCGGCCGACGCCTCGGCCATCTGGATGGCGCGCTGGGCGACCTCGTGTTCGCTTGACGGCGAGCGCTTGGCCATCGTCTCGATCTCGCTGCGATACTGGTCGCGCGACTGGAAATCGAGGGTGGTGAAATTGGTCGACCGGCGCAGCAGGTCGTCGACCAGGCTGACGCTCTCGAACCATTCGGTCCATTCGACGTCGTTGCAGAGCCGCAGGCCGCGGATGATGTTGCCGGTCGTGACGTTACCGCTGGCGAGCGTCTGGTGCTCGGTGCGGATGATCTCCTCGGCGTCCGTATTGTGGCGCTCAAGCTCGCGCTCAAGCCATTTCAACGCGTCGCCGGCTCCCTTCGAACCATCGCGAAGACGGTAGAGCAGTTGCGTGGCGAAGGAGGCGTCGCGCGCATGCTCGCTGTAGTTCTGCAGCAGGTCGGCCTGCGAGACCTCGCCGTCCGTTTGCAACCGGTCGGCTGTCTCGTTGGCGATGACGCGCATCAGCCGCGCCCGCTCGACGCGCAGCGCCAGCCGGCGCAGGTTCTCGACCAGCACGAAGCGCAAGAAGGACGGCAACGCCCAGATCTCGCCGATCCTGAGCGGCTCGACGGTCTGGTAGGCATCCACCAGCACGCGCAACGTGTCGGGCGAGACGGTGGAATCGGTATGCGCCACATAGGCCCAGACGATCAGCAGCGCACGCGGCACCGACTTCCCGTTGGGCAGTTTGACCGAGGGCAGTTCGCGATAGAAACGCCTCGGCAGGTCGCGCCGAATCTGCACAATGCTTTCCTCGACCAGATAGTTGTTGTCGAGCAGCCACTGGGCGGCTGGCGTGATCGCGTCGCCGCGCGCGGCGGCGGCATTGGTCGATTCATAGACGCGCAGGATCTGGGCGGCGTCTTCCTTTATGCGGGCGTGGAAATCGGCCTCTCCCAGCCCAGGAAAATTCGGCACCAGTCCCTTCGCCAGATCGATGCCCAGGCGGCGCATGCGCTCGTCCTGGAAATAGTCCTGACGGATCGGCAATTCGGCCTTGGGGGGCAGCGGATGGACTGATTTTGTCGCCCGCGGCGACCGGAACGGGGCATTCATGCGCGGTATTCCAAGGATTCTTTTTGGGTGTGGTCCTTGCGCGAGTGAATAGGACAGGCCGACGAATTAGGCCAGTCGCGCAGCTCTATTAATCGTTTTGAAGCGTTTTGGTTGCAGTGCAACATTCCGTTACGGAAATTTACTGCTCGAAATGTTGCAGCGCAATGGAACTCTTTGTATCCGGCTGCGTTGTGATGGTCATGTTCCGGGCCAATCTGGCTCTCATTGACCTATTGGATCGTTGGCAGGAGCCAGATGAAGACCAGAATCCGCAAGGCCGTCATTCCCGCTGCCGGTTTCGGCACCCGCATGCTCCCCGCCACCAAAAGCATCCCGAAAGAATTGCTGACCGTCGTCGACCGTCCGCTGATGGACTACATCGTCGACGAGGCGTTTTCGGCTGGCGTCGAGCACGTGGTGATCGTGACCAGCCGCGGCAAGGGCGCGATCGAGGACCATTTCGACCATGGGTTCGAACTCGACGCGACGCTGCGCGCCGGCGGCAAGCAGGCGATAGCCGATAGGCTGCGCGGCGCGACCCCAAAAGTCGGCGCGATCTCGTTCGTGCGCCAGCAGGAGGCGCGCGGCCTTGGCCATGCGATCTGGAGCGCCCGCCATGTTGTCGGCGACGAGCCTTTCGCGGTGCTGCTGCCGGACATGCTGATGACCGGCGAGAAGCCCTGCCTCGCCTCCATGGTCGACATCTACGACAGCAACGGCGGCAATGTGATCGCCGTCGAGCGCTGCAAGCCGGAGGACGCCCACAAGTTCGGCATCGTTTCGCTGAAATTGTCCGGCGAAGGGCCGCTGGTGAATGGACTGGTGGAGAAGCCAGCGCCCGGAACGGCGCCGACGAACCTGTTCATTTCCGGCCGCTACATCCTCCAGCCCGAGGTGTTCGCCCTGCTCGAGAACCAGGCGCCGGGCGCCGGCGGCGAGGTGCAGCTTACGGATGCGCTGGTGTCGCTGATGGCGAGCCAGGAGATCCGCCCTTTCGAATTCCTCGGGCGCACATTCGATTGCGGTTCGCCGGCCGGCTTCGTCGGCGCCAACCTGGCGCTGGCGATGCAGCGCGACGACGTCGCGGGCCTGCTGACGGACGAGATCGCCGACCTGGCCCGCCGGCTTGGACTTCTTCGAACGGAAGCAGCGTAGCGCGACAATATCGCGCGGAAGGGACGGACGTGCCGCCACAAATCCACCGAGATTCAAAACGACATGCTCGCCGGCCGTAGGCCGGCGTTGCGTTGCCGTCATCACCAACAATTACAGTCGCCCGCGCAATTTGTAATCGAAACAGGAACATCCGCCTTGTTCGGCCCATTTTGGAAATTCATGTCTGGGCCGCACGTCGCAGTGCACAAGATCGGATGACCGGAGTCTCTTAAGTGACGCTTTTCGAAGTCTACTGGCGAGCCCTTTCCTACCTGGCCCCCGCTGCCCGGCAGGTTCTGGTCGTCTGCGCCGCGAATGTCGTGCTCGCGATGGTGATGATCGCCGAGCCGATCCTGTTCGGCCGCATCATCGACGCCATCGCCGACAAGAGCGACCTTGCCCCCACGCTCGCGCTGTGGGCGGGCTTCGGCATCTTCAACATCGTCGCCTTCGTGCTGGTGTCGCGCCAGGCCGATCGGCTGGCGCACCGCATGCGCGTCGAGGTGCTGACCCGCTCCTACAGCAATGTGATGACCATGCCGCTGTCGTGGCACTATGAGCGCGGCACGTCGAACGTGCTGCACACGCTGCTGCGCGCGGTCGACACGCTGTTCGGCCTCTGGCTGGAATTCATGCGCCAGCATCTGTCGACGGCGGTGTCGCTGATCCTGCTGGTGCCCACCGCGATCGCGCTCGACTACCGCCTGTCGCTGGTGTTGCTGGTGCTCGGCACGCTCTATGTCGCCATCGGCCGTTTCGTCATGCGCAAGACCGAGCAGAACCAGAAGTCTGTCGAGAAGCACCACCACAAGGTCTTCGCCCATGTGAGCGACTCGATCTCGAACGTCGGCCTGCTCCAGAGCTACAATCGCGTGCAGCACGAGACGCACGAACTGCGCACCTTCGTCGACCGGCTGCTGAAGGCACAATATCCGGTGCTCGACTGGTGGGCGCTGGCGTCGGCCATGCATCGCGTCGCCTCCACCGTCTCGATGATCGCCGTTCTGATGATCGGTGCGCTGCTGGTGCAGATGGGCGAATTGAAGGTGGGCGACATCGTTGCCTTCACCGGCTTCGCCGCGCTGCTGATCAGCCGCCTCGACCAGTTGTCGGCCTTCGTCAACCAGATCTTCGAGGGCCGCGCACGTCTCGAGGAGTTCTACAAGCTGGAAGACGCGACCGAGATGCGCCGCGAGCCGGACGGCGTCAATGCGCTGCCGCATGTCGTCGGCCATGTCCGCTTCGACCATGTCAGCTTCGCCTTCCCGAATTCCGAGCAGGGCGTGGAGGATGTGTCCTTCGCCGTCGAGCCGGGCAAGACGGTCGCGATCGTCGGCCCGACCGGCGCCGGCAAGACGACGCTGATCAACCTGCTGCAGCGCGTCTACGACCCGGTGGAGGGGTCCATCTTCATCGACGGCGTCGATACGCGCACCTGCACACGCGCTTCGCTGCGCAACGCGATGGCGACCGTGTTCCAGGATTCGGGCATGCTCAACCGCTCGATCGAGGAGAATATACGCGTCGGCCGCTACAATGCCTCGAACGACGACGTGCACGCGGCTGCGAACGCCGCCGCCGCGCACGACTTCATCCTGGGCAAGACCGACGGCTACGATACCAATGTCGGCGACCGGGGCGGCCAGCTCTCGGGCGGCGAGCGTCAGCGCATTGCCATCGCCCGCGCCATCCTGAAGGACGCGCCGATCCTCGTGCTGGATGAGGCCACGAGCGCGCTCGACGTCGAGACCGAGGAGCGCGTCAAGAACGCGGTGGACGATCTGCGCCAGGGCCGCACGACCTTCATCATCGCGCACCGGCTCTCGACCGTGCGCGACGCCGACCTCGTGCTGTTCATGGACCAGGGCCGGATCGTCGAGCAGGGTTCGTTCGACGACCTCGCCAACCGCGACGGCCGCTTCGCGGCTCTGCTGCGCGCCGGCAGCCTGATCGCCGAGCGCAAGCAGGTCGGCAACGTCGTTCCGTTCGAGCTTCAGGTCGCCTGAGCCAGGGCTCCTAGCCGATCCGGGATGCCGGCGATCGTGCCGGCATCGGCATTGGCGAATGCGAAACGCAGGTTCGCCTCCTGGCCCTTGCCGAAAAACTCGCCCGGGATGACGATGATGCCGGCATCGCGCGCCAGCCGTTCGGCGATCGCGCGCGACGACACCCCTTCGAAGGGATGCCGGACGAAAGCGAAATAGGCGCCGAGTGATTGCAGCATCCACCCGGGCGCACCGGCCATCGCGGTCCGCAGCGCGTCCGCCCGGCGCATGATCTCCGTCCTGTTCTCCTCGCGCCACGCAGTCAGCGCCGGCAAGGCTTTCGCCACCGCGGCCTGTGGCGGGCGCGGGGCACAGATCTGGAGATTGTCCATGATCTTCGCGATTTCCGCGACAAGCGCCGGCGATGCCGTCACCGCACCGAGCCGGTGGCCCGGAATGCAGAAGGATTTCGAAAAGGAATAGAGCTGGACGAGATTGTCCTGCCAGCCGGCGCGGCCGAACAAGCCGTGCGGACGCTCCTCGCCCAGCGGCAGGAAATCGCGATAGGTCTCGTCCAGGATAAGCCAGACGCCGCGCTTGCGGCAGATGTCGAGGAGTTGCGCGAGCAGGGCCGGAGGATAGACCGCGCCAGTGGGATTGTTCGGCGACACCAGCGCCAGCGCGCGGACACCGGGACGGAGCGCCGCCTCGACTGCCGCCGGATCCGGCAAGAAGCCTCGCGCGGGATCGAGATCGACCGTGTCGATGCCGACGCCGAGCATGGCAAGCGTCGTCTCATGATTGAAATAGCAGGGATTGGTCATGAGGATGCGGTCGCCAGCCTTGGCGAGCGCGATGACGGTAGCGAAAAAGGCCTGATTGCAGCCCGACGTGACCAGAACGTTGGACGCGTCCAGCGCCGCGCCATAAAGTTCCGACATGTGCGAGGCGAGTGCGTCGCGCAGAACGGTTTCGCCCTCGATCGGCCCATAGCCGGCAAACGTTGGCGAAGCGGCCGCCTCACCCAGCCAACGAAGCAGATCGGGATGCGGCGGGTAGCCGGGCACCGCCTGCGACAGGTCGATCAGCGGACCGTGCTGTCCACGATAGGTCCTGGCCCAGGCCTGCACCTCCGGGACCGGCGGCGGCGACTGGCTGGCGACAAGCGGATTGAAGGGCGGGTGGGACAAGGCACGGACTTCCGATGACATGACCTGCGTTTTCAGACTGTCGGAGCGCGCGATGTCAATTGCAATCTCGGCCTCGCTGCCGGTATCGTGGCACCCGGCCTCACAGGCCGCGAAAATGAAGGCAGCCGGAGCGTAAAGCATGGCGTTTGACGACAAGGCGCTGAAGTCGCTGCGCGACAAATATGCCGAGGCCGGCGGCGGCGACATCTTCAATCCTCGCTTCCGCAAGGTTGCCGACCGCATCTTCAACAAGGCCGGCACGCGCGCCGCGCCCTATGCCGGCGTCTCGACATTCCTCGACGCACCCTACCGGCAGGTCGATGCAGCCGATCCGGATTTCGGTGATCTGCAGGTGGCGATGGTCGGCATGCCGATGGATCTCGGCGTGACCAACCGCAACGGCTCGCGTTTCGGTCCGCGAGCGGTGCGCACGATCGAACGCATCGGCCCCTACAACCATGTGCTCGAATGCGCGCCGACGCACGAATTGCGGGTCGCCGACATCGGCGATGTGCCGTTCCGCAGCCGATACCGGCTGGAGCAGAGCCATGAGGACATCGAGGCCTTTGTCGGCCGGATCGTCGAGGCCGGCGTCGCGCCGCTGTCCGTCGGCGGCGATCATTCGATCAGCCATCCGATCCTGAAGGCGGTCGGAAAGAAGCGGCCCGTCGGCATGATCCATATCGATGCCCACTGCGACACGAGCGGCGCGTTCGACGGCACCAAATTCCATCATGGCGGGCCGTTCCGCAATGCGGTGCTGGACGGAGTGCTCGACCCGACGCGCACGATCCAGATCGGCATCCGGGGTTCGGCGGAATATCTTTGGGAGTTCTCCTACGAGTCCGGCATGACCGTCATCCATGCCGAGGAGATTTCGGGCCTTGGCATTCCGGCGATCATCGACAAGGCGCGTAAAATCGTCGGCGACAGTCCGACCTATCTGTCGTTCGATATCGACAGCCTCGATCCGGCCTTCGCGCCGGGCACCGGCACGCCCGAGATCGGCGGGCTGACGACGCGCGAGGCGCTGGAACTGCTGCGCGGTCTGAAGGGTTTGAACCTCGTCGGCGGCGACATGGTCGAGGTCGCGCCGCAATATGACGCAACCACGAACACCGCACAGGCCGGCGCGCAGATATTGTTCGAGATTCTCAGCCTGATGGTGTTCAGCCCGTCGATCGGCGGGCGCAAGGATTAGTCACAAGGGAACAACCGCCCACGAGGCGGGAAAGGAGAACGAGATGACGAAACTGATATCCATGCCGATGACCCGGCGCACCGTGCTGGCCGCCGGCGCGGCCGCGGCCGGAACTCTGGCGATGCCGACGGTGCTGCGCGCGCAGGACAAGTCGCTGAAGGTCGGCGTCTATGGCGGCTACTTCAAGGACAGCTTCGACAAGAACATCTTCCCCGACTTCACCAAGGCGACCGGCATCGCGGTGGAATCCGTCGCCGAGCCGACCGGCGAAGCCTGGCTGGTGCAGCTCGAACAGGCGGCCAAGGCCGGACAGGCGCCGGCCGACGTCTCGATGATGTCGCAGACCTCGACCCTCAAGGGCCAGTCGACGGAATTGTGGACGCCGATCGATCCGGCGAAGATCAAGAGCTTTGGTGATCTGTTGCCGCAGTTCGTCAACAAATATCCCGACGGCCGCGTCGCGGGCGTCGGCGCCGTGTCATGGTTCATCACGCTGGTCACCAACACGAACGCCTATCCGACCGCGCCGGATAGCTGGGCGGCATTGTGGGACCCGGCCAACAAGGACAAGCTCGGCCTGCTGGCGCTGGTGTCGAACTCGTTCCTGCTCGAGGTGACGGCCAAGACCTTCATGGGCGGCACCAATGCGCTCGACACCGAGGAAGGCCAGTTGAAGGCTTTCGAGAAGCTGGCCGAGGTGAAGCCGAATGTGCGGCTCTGGTACCGCGACGAGGCGCAGTTCGAGCAGGCGCTGAAGTCGGGCGAGATCCCGATGGGGCAATATTACCACGACGTCACCGGCCTCGCCGCGGCGGACGGCCAGCCGGTGCGCTCGACCTTCCCGAAGGAAGGCGGCATCCAGGATAGCGGAAACTGGGTGCTTTCCCGCGCGTCGACCAAGGTGGACGAGGCGCACACCTTCATCGACTACATGAGCCAGCCTTCGGTGCAGGCGCTGCTGTCGCGCAAGGTGGGCACGTCGCCGACGCTGAAGAAGGACAAGCTCGACCTGACGGCGGAAGAATTCGCGGCGGTGTCGTCCGAGATCGAGCCGATCTTGCCGCGCTACGATCTGTATGTCTCGAAATCCGACTGGCTGAACCAGAAATGGACGGAGCTGATCGCGGGGTGACGGCTCTTCCTTCTCCCCGTTCACGGGGAGAAGGTGCCCGAAGGGCGGATGAGGGGCGGAGCAAACCTTTGAGAGTTGGCGCCGCCCCTCACCCGGCCGCTACGCGGCCACCTGACCGGGGCGAGCCACGGGTCTCGCCCGTCCTTCGGACCCCCGTAAACGGGGAGAGGGAAGCAACTTCACCTTTCGACCAAGATGTTGAACCGAGCGCCCATGTCCGGCCTGTCCATCACCAACGTAACCAAGAAGTTCGGCGAATTCGCCGCAGTCGATGACGTCTCGCTCGACGTGCCGAGCGGCAAGTTCGTCTGCCTGCTCGGACCGTCGGGCTGCGGTAAGACCACCTTGCTGCGCATGATCGCAGGGCTGGAGGACCCGACGTCGGGCTCTATCAGACTCCGCGGAGAGGAACTGACGACGGTGCCGACGCACAAGCGCGATCTGGGCATGGTATTCCAGTCGCTGGCGCTATTTCCGCACCTGACCGTCGGCGAGAACATCGCCTATGCGCTCCGCATCCGTGGCGCATCGAAAGCCGAGCAGTCGAAACGCGTCGACGAGCTTCTGGCGATGATCCACCTGAAAGGTTTTGCCGATCGCCCGGTCGCCAAACTATCTGGCGGCCAGCGGCAGCGCGTGGCGATCGCGCGGGCGCTCGCCATCTCGCCAAAGCTGTTCCTGCTGGACGAGCCGCTGTCGGCGCTCGATGCAAAGCTGCGCGAGGCGATGCAGGTGGAACTGCGCCAGTTGCAGCAGTCGCTCGGCATCACAACCATCGTCGTCACCCACGACCAGCGCGAGGCGATGACCATGGCCGATCTGGTCGTAGTGATGGGCGAAGGTCGCATCCGGCAAGCCGCCTCGCCGATCGACATCTACCGCAAACCGGCCGACGCCTTCGTTGCGGACTTCATCGGCTCGACCAATCTGCTGCCGGTGACGAAGGATAGTGCCGGCCGAGCCGTGATCTTCGGCAAATCCGTGCCAGGATTGCAGGCGGAGCGTGGCGCGCAAGTCTCGATCCGGCCCGAGGACATCGACGTGACCGCGCCGGGCAAGGGGGTGCTCGACGGCACGGTGACCTTCGTGCGCGATCTCGGCGGCACGATCGAGACGTTTGTCGAGGTCGAGGGCCACACGATCACAGCGGTCTCAACGCCACGCGACCGGCCGCAGGTCGCAGCGGGGCAAAAGGTTGGCCTGGCGTTTCCGGCTGACGCCTGCGTGGTGGTGGGATGATGGGCGCGCCTCATCCTGCCTTACCCCCACCCCTTACCCCTCCCCTCAAGGGGGAGGGGGTAACTGCGACGTCGCCGCTCCCCTCCCCCTTGAGGGGAGGGGTAAGGGGTGGGGGTAGTTTTGCAACCCTATCCACAAAGCGGCGCCTTCCATGAAACGCGAGGCGCCGCACACGATCGCGGACTACGCGCCGCTCGCCTTTCCCGGCGCGATGCTCACCGTCTTCTTCGTGATCCCCTTCTCGATCATGATCGCGGTGTCGTTCTTCAAGCGCAATCCGGCCGGTTTCTACACGCCCGATTTCGTGTTCGACAATTATGCGCGTTTCTTCTCGCTGTTCTTCGGCAAGGTGCTGGGCTTCTCGCTGATGCTGTCGGTCGGCGTCGCGGTCGTCTGCGTGCTGATCGCCTTCCCGTTCACCTATCTTCTGACGCGCCTGTCGCGCCGCGCGCAGACACTGTGGTTGGTCGCGCTGCTGTCGGTGCTGTCCATGTCCGAGGTCATCATCGGCTTCGCCTGGTCGACGCTGCTGTCGCGCACCGCCGGCCTCAGCAATCTCTTCGTCTGGCTCGGCCTGATGGAGCAGCCGGTGGCGCTGATCCCGAGCGTCTGGTCGGTGCTGACGGGCATGGTCTATCAGGCCCTGCCCTATACGATCCTCGTGCTCTACCCGGCGCTGGTGCGGCTGGACCCGACCCTGCTGGAGGCGGCGCGGACGCTGGGCGCGTCGCCCGTCCGAGCATTCCTGAACGTCGTCGTTCCCGCCCTGCGCAACACGATCGTCGCGACGCTGATCATGGTCTTCGTCTTCGCGCTCGGCTCCTATCTCTTGCCGCAGATCCTCGGCCGGCCGCAACACTGGACGCTGTCGGTGCTGATCACCGACCAGGCGATCTACCAGTCCAACATGCCGTTCGCGGCGGCGATGGCAGTGTTCCTCGTGCTGATCTCGCTGGCGCTGGTCGGCCTGACGCTGCTGGTCGGCAGGCGGGAGGCAGCGACATGAGCCGGGCCTTGCGCACGCTCTATCTAGCCCTCGTCGGTGTCTTCCTAGCGCTGCCAATCCTGATTGTCGCAGGCGTCTCGGTGAACGAGAAGCAGGACCTGACTTTCCCCCCGCGCGGCTTCTCGCTGTCGTGGTACGGGCAGATCTTCGCCGACGCCGGCTGGCGCGCGGCGCTGATCAATTCACTGACGCTTGCGCTCTCATCGGCGGCCATCGCCGTGGCGATCGCACTGCCGCTTGCCTGGTTCCAGTGGCGGCGCATCGCGCCATGGGCGAGCGCTTTTCAGGTGCTCGGCCTCGCGCCGTTCATCCTGCCGCCGGTGATCACCGCGCTTGGCTTTCTGTCGTTCTGGGCGACCGTCGGCGCCTACGGCCAGCCCTGGACGGCGGCGGTCAGCCACGCGATCTTTTTCGTCACGCTGCCGCTGGTGACGCTGTCGCTCGGCTTCGCCTCGATCGACCGCTCGCTGGTCGAGGCGGCGGCCACGATGGGCGCGGACGACCGGACGGTTGCGCGGACAGTGGTGCTGCCGCTGATCCTGCCCTATCTCGTCTCGGGCTATGCTTTCGCCTTCGTGCTGTCGCTCAACGAATACATCATCGCCTACATGACGGTCGGCTTCACGATGGAGACGCTGCCGATCAAGATTTTCAATGCGCTGCGCTACGGCTACACGCCGACCATGGCGGCGGTGACCGTGTTCTTCGTCGCGCTGGCGGCGATCGTGTTCGGGATGATCGCCATCTTCGGCGACATCCGCCGGCTGCTCGGCGCCATGGGACAGGACGGAAAGTAATGCGCATCGCGGCGTTGCAGATGCGGGCCGTGACCGGCGATGCCGACGCCAACATCGAGCGGATCGGATTGGCGGCGCGGGATGCGGCAGCGCAGGGCGCAAGTCTGCTCGTCACGCCCGAACTCGCGCTGACGGGATATGGCGCTGGCGAGGCGATCACCCGCCTGGCGCAGGATGCGGGCGGGTCGCAACTCGACCGACTCGAACGGATCGCCGCCGAGACGGGTGTCGCCATCGTCGCAGGCTTCGCCGAGCGCGCGGACGGGGCCGTGTGGAACAGCGCTGTGTTCATCGACGGCAAAGGCCGGCGCCTCGTCTACCGCAAGTCGCATCTCTATGGCGGTTACGAGAAGGAGCTGTTCCGCGCGGGGAAGCCGGCGAGCATCCTGTTCGATCATGGCGGCGTCAGTTGCGGCATGCTGATCTGCTACGATGTCGAGTTTCCGGAGAACGTGCGCCGCCTGGCACTGGCGGGTGCGAAGCTGGTCGTGGTTCCAACCGCCCTGCCCGACGGCGATTCGGGCCGCTTCATCGCGGAACACCTCATTCGCACCCGCGCCTTCGAGAACCAGGTCTTCGTCGCCTATGTCGACCATTGCGGCGCGGACGAACGATTCACCTATGCCGGACGCTCGCTGATCGCCGCGCCGGACGGAACCGTGCTGGCGCAGGCCGGCGCGACGGACGAGGCGCTGCTGGTGGCGGACATCGACGTGGAGGCGTATGCGGAGTCATACGCGGCGAATACGTATCTGAGGGATTTGCGCGACTGATGAAGGCGTCCCTCTCCCCGTTCACAGGGAGAGGGTGGCCGCGTAGCGGCCGGGTGAGGGGCGGCGAGAACCCTGCAAGGCTGGCTCCGCCCCTCATCCGCCCTTCGGGCACCTTCTCCCCGTAAACGGGGAGAAGGAAGAACCGCCCTACTTCAACACCGCCACTGGCCGGCACCATCCCGCGCTCGCTGCCTTCACCTTTACCGGAAAGCAAATCACCTCGAAGCCAGTCGCCGGCAGGCTTTCCAGATTGGCCAGCTTCTCGATGTGGCAGTATCCGCGCACCATGCCGGCGCGATGGCCTTCCCAGATCAGCGAAGCGTCGCCCGTCTCGGCCACCTTCTGCGCGGTATAGATGAACGGTGCGTCCCAACTCCAGGCATCCGTGCCGGTCACGCGCACGCCGCGTTCGGTAAGATAGAGCGTCGCCTCGCGGCCCATGCCGCAGCCGGTCGCGACATAGTCCTTCTCGCCGTAGCGCGCGCCGGCCGCGGTATTGACCAGCACGATGTCGAGCGGCCGCAATTCATGTCCGATGCGCTTCAGTTCGGCCTCGACATCGGCGGCGGTGGCGACGTAGCCATTGCCGAAATGGCGGAAGTCGAGTTTGACCCCGCGCGAATAGCACCATTCGAGTGGCACTTCGTCGATGGTGATCGCGCGTTGTCCGCCGTCCATCGTGGAATGATAGTGATAGGGCGCGTCGAGATGCGTGCCGTTATGCGTCGACAGCGAGACGCGCTCGACCGCCCAACCCTCGCCGCCGGGCAATTGCTCCTGCGTCACGCCCGGAAAGAAGCCGAGGATCTGGCCGGGCGTCATCGCGTGGTCGAAATAGTCGATCTTCGGCCCGAGGCCGGGCGGATCGGCATAGTCGGTGTTTTCGAGCGGACGGGAGAGATCGACAAATGTCATGCGGCACCTGAATCGGTATCGTTACGGGTCGACGTCAGTCTATCCCGATCCCGGCCACTCGCGGCAAGAAGATTGCAAACCCGGAGCCCGGCTCAATGCAGCAGGAGCACGTCGCGCGAGGTGAAGGTGATCGAGGCGGGCTCGCCCACCTGCGGCGGCGGCGTGGTCGACTTGTTGAACGTGTCCATCGACACGATGTCCTTGCCGACGGCCACCTTCAGCCGGATCACCGAGCCGAGGAAATGCACGTCGGAAATCCTGCCGACGAGCTTCTGGTCGTGGCCCGGATAATCGCCGAGCGCGATCGCCTCGGGGCGCAGCGCCAGCGTCACGGCGTCGCCCGCCTTGTGGCCGTTGAGCTTGTCCTTCATCGTCACCTGACCCTCGCCGACCTTGACGACGCCAGCCTCCTTGTCGGCGACCACGCCTTCCAGCACGTTCAACGTGCCGACGAAATTGGCGACGAAGCGTGTCGCGGGGCGATTGTAGATTTCGAACGGGGTTGAGACCTGCTCGGCCACGCCCTGATACATGACGGCGATGCGGTCGGATATCGACAGCGCCTCCTCCTGATCGTGCGTGACGAAGATGGTGGTGATGCCGAGCCGCTTCTGGATCGCGCGGATCTCGTCGCGCAGCGACACGCGCACCTTGGCGTCGAGCGCCGACAGCGGCTCGTCGAGCAGCAGCAGTTTCGGGCTGGGCGCGAGCGCCCGCGCCAGCGCCACGCGCTGCTGCTGGCCGCCCGAAAGCTGGAACGGATAGCGGTCGCCGAGCTGCGGCAGCTTGATCAGGTTCAGCATCTCGGCGATGCGCTTGTCCTGGTCGGCCTTGGGCATACCGACGACCCGCAGGCCGAAGCCGATATTCTGCGCCACCGTCAGGTTCGGGAACAGGGCATAGGCCTGGAACACCATGCCGATATTGCGCTGGTTCGGCTTGAGGTTGGTGACGTCCTTGCCGCCGATAACGATCCGGCCGGCGGTCGGCTCCTCGAAGCCGGCGACCATGCGCAGCACCGTCGTCTTGCCGCAGCCCGACGGGCCGAGAAAGGAAACGAACTCGCCGGGAGCCGCGTCGAGATTGAAGTCCTGGACGACGGTCAGATCGCCAAAGGTCTTTTTCACATGCTGAATGGAGAGGAAGGGTTCGGCCATCGGCGGTCTCAATTCGGCTTGTTGGCGGATTTCGGCGCATAGCGCGCCAGGAACTGGATGGCCGTCATGCAGCCCCAGGTGAGCAGGAAGGCGATGATCGCCAGCGCCGCCGGTTCGTAGGCGCGGTTGGCGCCGAGATTTTGCATATAGGGTCCGAAGGCGGGGCGGTTGAGCAGCGAGGCCATGGTGAACTCGCCGAGCACGATCGCAAAGGTCAGGAACGCGCCCGACAAAACAGCGATCAGCACATTCGGCAGGATCACCCGGCCGATGATCGTGGTCCAGCCGGCGCCCATGATCTGCGCAGCTTCGGTCAGTGTCCGGACGTCGATGGTTCGCAGGCCGGTGTCGACCGCGCGATACATGTAGGGTAGCGCCAGCACGGCATAGCCGATGACCAGCAGGATGTTGGTGCCCGTGATCGTTCCCAGGAAAGGCAGCCATGAATTGGTGCCGTACATGCGGATGTAGCCGAACACGATGACGATGGCCGGGATGACCAGCGGCAAGAGCGTAATGAACTCGATGACGGGCCGCAGATGCGGCATGCGCAGCCTGACCCAGTAGGCTGTCGGCACGACGATCAGCACGCCGAGCAGGATGGTGAAGATCGCAGCGACGACCGAATAGGTGAAGGTCTGCTGGAACTGCGAGCTGGCGAAGACGACCTTGTAGGCATCGAAGGAATATTCGCCGCGTTTCATGCGCAGCGAGAATTCGAACGTCGCGATCAGCGGCACGATGAAGTAGCACGCGCCGAGGAAGAAGGTGAGCCACGCCCACCATGCGCCGCCCTTCCTCATTTCAGCCACCGTTCGCTTCTGGTCCGGAACCAGATGTAGAGGATGTTGGCCACGCCGGTGATGAAGATCATGCCGAAGGCGAGCGCATAACCGAGGTTCGGGTCGCCCAGCACGTCGCCGCGAATCTGCGCATAGAGGCTGATCGGCACGATGTTGAGCGACGAGCCGGTGAAGGCGTAGGCGGTTGCGATCGCGCCGAACGCGTTGGCGAAGAGCAGCACCAGCGTGCCGAGGAAGCTCGGCCACAGGACCGGGATCAGCACCATGCGCCAGAACTGCCAGGGCGTCGCGCCGAGCGTGGCGGCGGCTTCGCCCCATTCGCGCTTCAGCCCGTCGATCGCCGGCGTGATGATGACCACCATCAGCGGGATCTGGAAATAGAGATAGACCGCGATCAGCCCCCAGGACGAGAGCAGGTTGAAGCCGGTCGAGTAGAGATTGAAGTCGAACAGGTCGCGCAGGATGATCGTGACGAGGCCAAGGCGGCCGAGCGTCGCGAGGAAGGCAAAGGCCAGCGGCACGCCCGCGAAATTCGAGGCGACGCCGGAGAATGTCAGCGTCGAGGCGCGAACCCAGTCCGGCAGGCCGCCGCGCACGATGGCGAGCGCGATGCCGAGGCCTGCCAGCGCGCCCAGCATTGCGGACCAGAAGCTGATCTTGATCGAAATCCAGTAGGACGAGCGGATCGTCGGCTCCTGGAAGAGCTTGATGACGTTCGCCAGCGTGAAGGCGCCGTCGCGCGTCTGGAACGCGCCGATGATGAGATAGAGTGTCGGCAGGATCAGGAACAGCGTCGCGAAGACAAAGAACGGCGCCACGCCCAGCCACTGCGTCGGAAGACGCGCGGCGCGGGCATTCGGAGTAGATCCGGCCACGCTTGTGTCGGTCATCGGGTCGGTTTCACCGCGCGCAATTCATGTTCGCCAGGAGCGGCGAGGCAGTCTTTAGACCGCCCCGCCAGACCTGTTTACTGCACGTTGGCGCCGACCACCTTGTCCCAGTTGCCGGTGATCGCGGCCTTCATGCTGGCCTGATCCTCGAGCGTCGGGAACACGGCTGCCTCATAGGCGGCGGCCGGCGGCATCTTGTCGAGCATCTCCTGCGGGATCTTGCCGTTCTTGGCGAGATCGTTGAAGCGCACCGGGTGGCAGTAGCCCTTCAGCCAGCCGAGCTGGCCTTCGTCCGAATAGAGATGCTCCATCCACAGCTTCGCCGCGTTCGGATGCGGCGCGTAGGCGGAGATCGCCTGCACGTAGACGCCGGCGACGACGCCGGTCTTCGGCACGACGACGTCGACCGGTGGATTGCCGTTCAGCGTGTCGCGGCCACCGAGCGCGTTGTAGTCCCAGGTGATCAGGATCGGCGTCTGGCCCTGCGCCAGCGTCGCCGACTTGCCGATGACCGGAACGAAATTGCCGGCGGCGTTCAGCTCCTTGAAGAAGTCGAGACCGGCGGTGCCGGCTGCCTCGCCCGCAGCGCCGCCCTTCGCCAGGCCGGCGGCATAGACGCCGAGGATAGCCTGGTTCGACGCGCGCGGATCACCGGCGAGCGCGACCATGTTCTTGAACTCCGGCTTCAGGAGATCGGCCCAGTCCTGCGGCGAGTCCTTGACCAGGTCCTTGTTCACCTGGAACGACAGAACGCCGTAGTAGTCGCCGTACCAATAGCCCTCGGCGTCCTTGACGCTGTCTGGAATCGTATCCCAGGTCGAGACCTTGTAGGGCTGGATCAGCCCGTCGGCCTTTGCCTGCGGGCCGAAGGACAGGCCGACGTCGATCACGTCGGGCGCCTGCGGGCCCTTGTTGTCCTTGTTGGCCTTGATCGCCTCGATCTCATCGCCCGAACCGGCGTCGGGATTGAGTTCGTTGACCGTGATCTTCGGATATTTCGCCTTGAACGCATCGATGACGGCGCCGTAGCCGCACCAGTCGTGCGGGAGCGCGATCGTCGTGAGCTGGCCCTCGGCCTCGGCCGCGGCGATCAAGTCAGCCGACTGAGCGTTGACCATGGCCGTGGTGACCATCAGGGCCGACGCCGTGAGGGAAAGAACCTTTCCCGTGAATTTCAACATGAGTGTTCTCCGTTTGGCTGCGGGTCCCGAGCGGACCCCCCGCTTCTTGTCGTTATGCTTGCTGTATGACAGGTCGATGAATGTGTGACCGGCATCCCGATCCGGATATTTGCTCCTTTCGGTCCTCCCCCACAATCGGGCAATTTCATTCTTCGGCTAAGGTACTGTCAATCTGCCTTTCCCGACAGCGCCTGATCCAAAAGCGTCAGGGCCGCCTTTTTGGTCAACTTGACAGGATTGCCGCCCGCGGTGGGATCCACGATCGCCATATCGGCGATCAGGGCCTTGCGAGCCTTGTCCATCTCCAACCCCTTGATCAGACCCGGAAGCGTGTGCGGCACCTTCAGTTCCTTCCGCAGTTTCAGCACGGCTTTCATAAAGCCGTCGAAGCCGCCCTTGATGCCGAGATAGGCGGCGGCGCGGCCGATGCGCTCCTCGATCGCAGGCCGGTTGAAGGCGAGCACATAGGGCATGAATACCGCATTGGTCATGCCGTGATGCGTATCGTAGAGCGCGCCGATCGGATGCGACAGCGAATGGATCGCGCCGAGGCCCTTCTGGAACGCGGTGGCGCCCATGGCGGCGGCGCTCATCATATGCGCGCGCGCGGTCAGGTCCTTGCCGTTCGCATAGGCCTTGGGCAGGTTCTCGAGGACGAGCCGCATGCCTTCCAGCGCGATACCATCGGCCATAGGATGGTAACCCGGCGCGCAATAGGCTTCGAGGCAGTGGGCGAAAGCGTCCATGCCCGTGCCGGCTGTGATGAAGGGCGGCATGCCGACCGTGAGTTCCGGATCGGCGATCACGATGCCGGGCAGCATCTTCGGGTGGAAGATGACCTTCTTGGTGTGGGTCGCCTCATGCGTCAGCACCGCCGCGCGGCCGACTTCCGAGCCCGTGCCGGCGGTCGTGGGCACCGCCACGATCGGCGCGATCTTCGAGGCGTCGGCGCGGCTCCACCAGTCGCCGATATCCTCGAAGTCCCAGACGGGCCGCGTCTGCCCGGCCTGGAAGGCGATGAGCTTTCCGAGGTCCAGCGCCGAGCCGCCGCCGAAGACGATGACTCCGTCATGCTTACCCTTCTTGAAGGCAGCGATGCCCGCCGTGAGATTCGATTCGACCGGGTTGGGCTTGACGTCCGAGAAGACGCCGTACGGCACTTTCGCATCGTCGAGCACCTTCAGCGCCTTCGCCACCACCGGGAGCTTGGCCAAGCCCGGATCGGTCACGAACAGCGGCCGCTTGATGCCGAGCGCGCCGACCGCGTCCGCGAGTTCCGAAATGCGTCCCGCGCCGAAGCGGACGGTGGTCGGGTAGTTCCATTTGGAGACGAGTTTGGACATGAAGGCCTGCGAATACCCTAGTTGACGAATGTATTTTCGACGCGTTTCGACATGTTCATGTAGGCTGTCCAGATGACGGCTTGCACGAGGTTGCGCCCGAGATCTCGGTAGAATTGCGGATCGAAAATCTCATCGGCGGTGAGCTGCTCCTGAAAGACCCACCACGCCGCGATGCTGGATGCGATTACTATGCCGACCGCAACCCAGCTCCAGACGATGTACAGTCCGGGGAAGATTTCGAGTTTCTGCGCGGCCAGGATCAGCAGCACGACCGGCGCGACGACGAAGCCGACAATCTTGATGACGACGTCCGCGACAATGGCGATTTTCTGCGCTCCTGTAAGCAGGCTCCACACATCGCCAAGGGAGGACAGATCGGGATAGAGCGCCACAACCGACGTGAACGGCGTTATGGCAGCGCCAACAAGCGGCAGGATAAGCCAGCCGCCGAGGCCGACCGGCCCATCCACCGTCGGGGCAGTTTGCGGCGACTGGGGCTGCGCAGGGTCCATCACACTTCCCGCAGATGGTAGCTCTTCGGCCTCGTCAAATTATCGTAGCCGATCTGCGATAGCGCCGCGCCCTTGCCGGTATCCTTGACGCCGGTCCAGACCAGCGCCGGGTCGAGGTAATCGCAGCGGTTCATGAACACGGTGCCGGTCTCGACGCGGTCGCCGATCGACACGGCGTGGTCCATGTCGCGGGTCCAGATCGATGCGGTCAGGCCATAGGGGCTGTCGTTCATAAGCGCGATCGCCTCCTCGTCATTGCGCACCTTCATGATGCCGACGATCGGGCCAAAACTCTCCTCGCGCATGACGCTCATCTGGTGGTTGACGCCGGTCAGCACTTCGGCGGGCAGATAGGGCGAGCCCTCCTTGTCGCGCGCGTCCTTCGTGTTCATGTGCGCGGTCGCGCCCTTGCGCAGCGCCTCGGCCTTCTGCTCGCGGATGAAGTCGGCGAAGCGCGCCTGCGCCATCGGCCCCATGGTCGTCGCCTGTTCCAGCGGATTGCCGAGCACGTAGCCCTTCGTCTCGGCGATGAACCCATCGACGAAATCGTCATAGACATCAGCGTGCACATAGACGCGCTCGATGCCGCAGCAGCACTGGCCGGAATTGAAGAACGCGCCCTCGACAAGGTTCGGGATGGCGTGGTCGAGCTTTGCGTCGGCCAGCACATAGGCCGGGTCCTTGCCGCCGAGCTCAAGCCCCATGGTCATGAAGGTTCCCGCCGCCGCCTTCTCGATGGCGCGACCGCCGGCCACCGAGCCGGTGAAATTGACATGGTCGATCTTGCCGGAGCCGAGCAGCTTCTCGGTCTGCGCATGGTTCAGCACGATGTTCTGGAACACGCCCTTCGGCAGGCCGGCTTTTTCGAAGGCTTGCGCGAAACGCTCCCCGACCAGCAACGTCTGCGCCGCGTGCTTCAGGATCACGGTCGAACCCGCGATCAGCGCCGGCACGATCGTGTTGACGGCCGTCAGATAAGGATAGTTCCACGGCGCGATGACCATGACGACGCCGAGCGGATCCTTCTTCACATAGCGGCGGAAACCGTCTTTCGGGTTCGACGCCATGACGGGTTTCAACGCCTGTTCGGCGATCTCGACCATGTAGGTCGTTCGCTCCTTCACGCCGCCGAACTCGCCGCCATAGCGCACCGGGCGGCCCATCATGTGGGCAAGCTCGGGCACGATCTCGTCGGTCATGCCGACCAGCGCTTCGAGCATCTTCAGCATGTAGTTCGAACGCGTCGCGACCGGCAGCGCCGCCCATCCGGGCTGCGCCGCGCGCGCCGCCTCGACCGCCTTCGACACCTGCGCGTCGGTGGCGACCGGCCGCTCGGCATAGACCGAGCCGTCGACGGGGGAGATGAGTTTTGAGGTTTCGGTCATTCTTCTTCTCGTCGTGATGTCAGGTCAGTACCGTTCGAAGCCGCGGTGCAGTTCCCAGTCGGTAATCCGCCGGTCATATTCGAACTGCTCCCACTTCGCGGTGTGGACGTAGTGCTCGACGACGTCCTCGCCGAGCGCCGCCTTGAGCATCTTCGACTTCGCCATAGTCTCTGTCGCCTCGCGCAGCGTCTTTGGGATTTCGGGCAATTTCGACGCCTGATAGGCGTCGCCGACGAACGGGTCCTGCAATGTCAGCTTCTCGTCGATGCCGGCGAGGCCGGCGGCGATCAGCGCCGCGAAGGCGAGATAGGGGTTGAGGTCCGCGCCGCCGATGCGGCATTCCATGCGGATGCCCTTCGTCCCCTCGCCGCACAGCCGGAAGCCGGCGGTGCGGTTGTCTTCCGACCACATGATCTTGGTCGGCGCGAAGGTGCCGGACTGGAAGCGCTTGTAGGAGTTGATGTACGGACACAGGAACCAGGTGAATTCCTTGGCGTATTTGATCTGCCCCGCGCTCCACGCCTGTCCGAGGTCGGACAGCGTCCACTTCGCCTTTTTGTCGAAGAACAGCGGCGTCTTGCCGTCGGCGCTCCAAAGCGAATTGTGGATGTGGGAGGAATTGCCGGCCAGGCCGTAATTATACTTGGCCATGAAGGTGATGGCCTTGCCCTCCTGATGCGCGATCTCCTTCGCGCCGTTCTTCAGGATGGTGTGGCGGTCGGCCATCTCCAGCGCCTCGGCGTAGCGGACATTGATCTCCTCCTGTCCCGGCCCCCATTCGCCCTTGGAATTTTCGATCGGGATGCCCGCCGCGTTCATCTCGTTGCGCAGGCGGCGCATGATACGCTCTTCGAGCGTCGTGATGCCGATCTGGTAGTCGCCGATATAGGGCGAGGCGGTCGCGAGGTTCTGGAAATGCTTGGCGCGCACAGCGTCGTAGCTCTCGTCGATCAGGTAGAATTCGAGCTCCGAGGCGAAGTAACCGCGATAGCCGCGATCGGCGAGACGTTTCACCTGCTTGCGAAGGATCGCGCGCGGCGAATGCGGCAGGTCGTCATGGGTGTGGTGATCCTGGATATCGCAGATGACCAGCGCGGTCTTCTCCAGCCAGGGTATGCGGCGCATGGTGGAGAGGTCCGGCTTCAGGACGAAATCGCCATAACCCTTCGACCAGCTTGCCGCCTTGTAGCCGGGCACCGGCTCCATATCGATGTCGAGCGCGAGCAGATAATTGCAGCCATGCGTCTCGTCATAGGCAGACTCTGCGAAGAACGAGGCGAGGAAGCGCTTGCCGAAGAGCCGGCCCTGCATGTCGACGCCGCTGCAAAGGACAGTGTCGATCTCGCCGGCGGCGATCGCCTTTCTCAGCGCGTCCAAGGTCAGGTTGCCGGTCATCATTCAGTCCCCAGGAAGTCAGGAAGGGTGGCCGAGGCGCGCCCGGCCACCCGTATCGGTATCAGCTATAGCGGTAAGGCGCTCCGGCCTTGACCATCGATTCGTTGTATTTCTTGATGATCTCGACGACCTTCGCGGCACGCGGGCTCTGGCCGGCGACCTCGTCCCAGAACTTGGCGGCCTCGCCCTCGACCTGCTTCCATTCCTCGGCGGGGATGGTGGTGAGCTGCAGCTTGCCGGTGTTGCGGTAATTCGCCTCGCCCGCCCAGTACCAGTGCTGGCGGTAATAGTGCGAGGAGTCGATCATCATGCGGTAGAGCTGCTGCAGGTGTTCGGGAACCGCCTTCCATTTTTCGGTGTTGACGAAATAGGAGCCGGCCCAGGCGCCCGACAGCGGGTTGGTCAGGTAGTATTTCAGCACATTCGCCCAGCCGACCGTGTGCATCTCGGTGATGCCGCACCAGCAGACGCCGTCGAGTTCGCCGGTCTGGATCGCCGGCTCGACGTCTTCATAGGGCAGCGAGACCGGCACGACGCCGAACTTCGACAGGAACTGGCCGCCGGTCGGGAAGGTGTAGACGCGCAGGCCCTTCAGGTCGGCAAGCGAATTGATCGGCTTGGTCGTGCCGAAATTGCAGGGGTCCCAGGCGCCGGTGGACAGCCAGGTCACGTCTGGGATCTCCTGGTATGCCTCTTCCCAGATTTCCTTCAGCCCGTGCCAGTGCCACAGAGCCGGCACGTCCAGCGAATAGCGCGAGGCGAGCGGGAAATAAGCTCCGAACACCTTCACGTCGACCGGAGCGGCGGCGGAATCGTCGTCGCTCTGGGCTGCATCGATCGTGCCCGACTGCACGGCGCGGAACAGCTCGCCATGCGGCACGAGTTGGTCGGCGGTATAGAGCTCGATCTCCATCTCGCCATTGGCCGCCTTGTTGAACCAGTTGACCGAGTTCGTCACGACATGTTCGGCCAGCGCCGGTCCGGCATAGGTCTGCATGCGCCATTTGATCGGCGCTTGCGCCTTCACATAAGGCGTCGCCAGAACCGTGGCGCCCGCGGCGCCGGCGCCGGTCAGTACGGTCTTGCGCAGAAAGTCGCGTTTGTTGAGTTTGGTCTGTTCAGTCATCGCCAGTTCTCCTGTTTCGTCGAAGTCAAACCAAAAGAGGTGGTAGCCGAAATCAATTGCCTTCTACGCGTCACGAACCTTTGTAGAGCCCAGGCAGCCACAGCGCGATCTGCGGGAACAGCATCAGGATCACGACCGTCAGCACCATCAGGAAAAAGAACGGCACGATCGATCGGTAGATGTCGGTCAACGTGATCTCGGGTGGCGCCATCGCCCGCATGAGGAAGAGATTATAGCCGAAGGGTGGCGTGATATACGCGATCTGGCAGGTGATCGTGTAGAGGACGCCGAACCAGACGAGATCGAAACCCAGCGCCTTGACGAGCGGGATGTAGAGCGGCGCGACAATGACGAGCATCGCCGTGTCATCGAGGAACATGCCCATCACGATGAAAGACAACAGCATCAGGATCAGGATCGTCCAAGGCGAGAAGTCGTAGGTATCCACCAGCAGCGCCTTGACCGCCTTCACCGCGCCGAGACCGTCATAGACGGAGCTGAAGCACAGCGCTCCGAGGATGATCCACATGAACATGCAACTGATGGTCAGCGTATTGCGCGTCGAATCCTCGATTACCTGACGGTTGAGATTGCCGGCCCACCATGCCGCGCCGACCGAGAGCAGCGCGCCGACGGCCGAACTTTCCACCAGGCTGGTCACGCCCGTCATGAACAGGCCCATCATGATGAAGAAGATCAGCAGCGGCACGACGCCGGAACGCAGCAGCGCGAATTTTTCCTGGCGCGTGATCTGGGCGCGCTCCGCCTCCGGCAACGCGGGACCGATCTCCGGCTGGATCAGGCAGCGGATGTAGACGTAGATCGCGAAGATCAGGGCCATAAGGAGCCCGGGGCCGACGCCGGCCAGCCACAGGTCGATCACCGGAGTGCGTGCGATCATGGCGTAGAGCACGAGGACCACGCTCGGCGGGATCAGGATGCCGAGCGACGAGCCGGCCTGGATGACGCCCGTCACCATCACCTTGTCATAGCCGTGCCGCAGCAATTGCGGCAGCGCGATCGTCGCGCCGATCGCCATGCCGGCGACCGAAAGCCCGTTCAGCGCCGCGATCAGCACCATCAGGCCGATCGTGCCGAGCGCCAGCCCGCCGCGCACCGGCCCGAACCAGACGTGGAACATACGGTAGAGGCCGGACGCCATGCCGGATTCCGACAGCATGTAGCCCATGAAGACGAAGAACGGCACGGTGATCAGCGGATACCAGTTCAGCACCTGGAAGGTGGCGTTGAACGGCATCTCGAAGGAGCCCTGCCCCCACAGCCACAGCGCGGCCGCCGTGCCGACGAAGCCGATGACGCCGAAGACACGCTGGCCCGTGAACAGCAGCACCAGCATGGTGCCGAACATGAAGAGCGTGATGAATTCCGAGCTCATGCGATCGGCTTTCCGCGCCAGACGGCGACATCCTTGAAGAAGGCCGACACGCATTGCAGCAGCATCAGGAGGATGCCGAAGGTCATGATCGTCTTGATCGGCCACAGCACCGGCGACCAGGCCGAATAGTTCTTCTGGTTGTAGACGATCGCGTAGTTGGTGCTCGACAGGCCGCCGCCGAACAGGACCGCGAGATAGAAGATGACGAAGAGGATCGTGAATGCGTCGGTGATCGCGCGGTTGCGTGCCGACAGGCGGTCATAGATCAGGTCCATGCGCACGTGCTGGCCGAGTTGCATCGTATAGGCGCCGCCGAGCAGGTAGTATGCCGACAGCAGGAACTGCGACATCTCCAGCGCCCAGTTGATCGGAACGCCGAGCACCAGCCGCGACGCGGTCGACGCAAGCAGGATCGCTCCCATCACGAAGAACAGGTACATCGCGAAGCGGCCGACGTAGTAGTTCACCTTGTCGACCACGCGGACGAATATCTTGATCGGTTCAGGCATGTCGCTCCGGCTAAGCCGCCCCCATCGGTTCGAACGCGCCCAGAGGATTGAGGATCGCCGCCAGCCTGTCGACCCATTTTTGCTGGCCGGCTTCGTCGGAGATTTCGTCGTTTCGGATTTCGACCATCGCGCAGGCCAACCCGCGCGGCCGCGCATGCCGCTCCAGCGTGTAGTAGACGCTGTCAGCGGGCGAATAAGGCTCGTTCACGCCGACGGTCAGGCCGCCGGCCGCTCGAAGCCGCGCGATCATCGGCTTGGCCAGCCGGTCGTCCTCGTCGTGGATAATCCCGACCTGCCAAGGCCGGGTCAAGCCCTTGTAGACCGGCGTGAAGGAATGGATCGTTACGATCGCCGTTTCCTGGCCTCGGTCCATACGATCCTCGATAAGGCGATCGAGAGCGGCATGGAACGGGGCATGCGACATCGCGATGCGCTCGGCCCGTTGATCAGGCGAGAGGCCGCGGTTTCCCGGGATTTCGGTGGTCTCGCTGATATCGGGAATCAGATCGGCTGCATCGGCCGGCCGATTGCAGTCGATGACGAGGCGCGACACGCGCGCAAAGACCAACGTCGCGTCGAGCGCCTTCGACAGGCCGCGCGAGACCGGAAGCGCGCCGGGATCCCAGGCGATATGGCGGCTAAGATCGCCCGCATTCAGGCCCAGCGCGCCGAGCGATGCGGGAATGAAATTCGAGGCGTGTTCGCAGACAATCAGGAAGGGGCTGGCCCCCTTCCCGTTTTCGATCCCGACGGCATCGCCGGTTTCCGATGTCTCAACGCCAGTCGCCACCAACGCCCCTCGCCGCGATGTAACGTTTGATACGTTTTTCTATTCATTGCACGGTCAAGTATGATTTCATACGCTCCGTGGGGATTTGTCAAACGTGCTGTGGAGGAGCGTGCGTGGCGTCGAACCTGGCCGAGATGATCGTGTCGCGCTCGGGCGACATGCCGACCGGCGAACGCCGCGCCGCGCAGGCGCTGCTTGCCAATTATCCGATGCTCGGCCTGAAGACCGTGGCCGAATTCTCCGCACGGGCCGGCGTGAGTTCGCCGACGATCTTGCGCTTCGTCTCGCGCATCGGCTTCCAGAACTACGCCGAATTCCAGACTGCCCTGAACGACGAACTGGCGGCGCAGCTTCAGTCGCCTGCGTCGCGAACCGGCCTGCGGGCGCTGGAGCACAAAGGGCAGATCGAGCCGCTGACCAGCGCCACCCTCGACAATATCGCGGAAACCTTCCGCCTGATCTCCCCGCGCCAGATCGACGAGATCGTGGCCCTTCTGGCGGATTCGCGACGGCGGCTTCATTTGATCGGCGGCCGTTTCACCGACCCGATCGCCCGCTATCTCTGCGCCCATCTGCAGATCATCCGGCCGGGCGTCGCGCACCTCGCCGGCCAGGAGAGCATGTGGCGCGACCGCCTGCTCGACATGGGCAAGCGTGATGTGGCGATCGTCTTCGACATCCGCCGCTACCAGCCGAGCCTGCTGCGCTTCGCCGAGAAAGCGCATGCGCGCGGCGTCTCGATCGTGCTGATCACCGACCGATGGTTGTCGCCGATCGCCCGCGTGGCGAGCCATGTCGTTCCGGCCCGCACGGCGGTTCCGTCGGCCTGGGATTCATCCGCCGCGCTCTTCGTCGTGGCCGAACGGCTGATCGCGGGCGTCACCGAACTCCTGCCCGAGCAGAGCGCGGCGCGCCTCCGCGACATGGATGCGCTGCGCGACGAATGACGCAGTCGTGAAGCGGAAAAAGCCAAAATTACCAAAGTTTAAGATGACAGAGGCGGACGCGTCGGGGAAATGTCATACTGACGTGGTCTGGTGCGGAGCGCGAACGATGGGGCTTGGCCTCGCGGCCCGGACAAGACGGGGCTGACGCATCTCCTATTCGGAGTTCTGAATGGCATTCTGGAAACAGGCGCTGGTTTCGCTGCTTGTGCTCGCGGCGGCGGCGCTGGTCTGGGCCCGCTTCTTTCCCGGCGCGCCGGCCATGCTGGCAGGGTGGGGGATCGAGCTGCCGGCGATCATCGTTGGCGAAGCACCGAAGCAGGCCGAGCAGAACGCCGGCGGCGAACACAGCAACCAGGCGCAGCAGCCCGTCATCGCCTCCACCGTTACCCGTGAGACGATCAACGACCGGCTGTCGGCAATCGGCACCGGCCGCGCACGCCAGTCGGTCATTGTCACGCCCTACGCGTCCGGCCGGCTGACCGAATTCCTCGTCGCCTCCGGCGCGACCGTGAAGGCCGGCGATGTCATCGCCAAACTCGATTCCGAGGCCGAGACGATCGCCGTCGACCGCGCCAGATTCGCGCTCGACGACGCGACCGCCCGCCAGGAGCGTGTGAAAACGCTGCGCGCCACCAACACCGCGACGAATGTGCAGGTGACCGAAGCGGCGCTCGCCGTCGACAATGCGCGGCTTGCGCTGCGCGATGCGGAACTGTCGCTGGAGCGCCGCTCGATCACGGCCCCGATCGACGGCATCGTCGGCATCCTGCCGGTCACGGCCGGCAACTATGTGTCGATCACGACCGAAGTGGCGCGCATCGACGACCGCGCCGACATCCTTGTCGATTTCTGGGTGCCGGAGCGCTACGCCGCGATCATCGATGTCGGCCAGGCGCTGAAGGCCTCGTCCGTGGCGCGGCCGGCGGAGGTCTATTCCGGGACGATCGCCGCGCTCGACAACCGCGTCGATTCCGAAAGCCGCACCCTCCAGGTCCAGGCGCGCATCCAGAACCCCGACGACCGGCTGCGCGCCGGCATGTCATTCCAGGTGACGATGGATTTCCCCGGCGACGAGTTCCCCGCGGTCGATCCGCTCGCCGTGCAATGGGGCTCGGGCGGCGCATTCGTCTGGCTGGTGCGCGACGGCAAGGCCGCCCGCACCGATGTGCGCATCATCCAGCGCAACACCGACACCGTTCTCGTCGACGCGCCGATCGTGCCGGGCGACATCGTCGTGACCGAAGGCGTGCACGCCGTTCGCGACGGCGCGCCGGTAACGATCGCCCGCATCAACGGGGCCGTCGCCGCGCCCGCTGCCTCCGCTCAGAACACGGCGGACGGCGGCTGATGACCCCCACCCCGCAGCACAGCCCGGAATCCGGCATCACGGCGCTGTTCATCCGCCGTTCCGTTCTCGCCTTCGTGCTGAACGTGCTGATCATCGTCGCCGGCCTTGCCGCCTTCCTGGCAGTGGAGATTCGCGAACTTCCCGACGTCGACCGGCCGGTCGTCACCATCAGCGCCGACTTCACCGGCGCATCGGCCGAGACAATCGACCGCGAGCTGACCTCCATCCTCGAAGGCGCGGTATCGCGCGTCTCGGGCGTCAAGGCGATCTCGTCGTCCTCGTCTTTCGGACGCAGCCGCGTCACCGTCGAGTTCAACGACGGCGTCAATCTCGACGTCGCCGCCTCCGACATGCGCGACGCGATCAGCCGTGTGCAGAACGACCTGCCCGAAGACGCCGACGTGCCTCGCATCGTCAAGGCCGACGCGAACGCCGACGCCGTAATGCGCCTCGCCGTGACGTCGGATACGATGACGATCCAGGATCTGACCATCTTGGTCGAGGACCAGGTGGCGGATGCGCTTTCGGCGGTTCCCGGTGTGGCCGACGTGCAGATTTTCGGCGACCGGGCAAAGATCTTCCGCGTCGATATCAATCAATCGCGGCTGTCGAGCCTCGGCCTGACGGTGGCCGACGTGCGCAATGCGCTGGCCTCCGTCGCCTTCGACACGCCGGCCGGCTCGCTGACCTCGAACTCGCAGGATCTGGTCGTGCGCGCCACCGCCTCGGTGACGACGCCGGAAGCCTTCGAGAACCTCGCGATCGGCACCAAGGCCAACATGATCAAGCTGCGCGACGTGGCGACCGTCACGCTCGGCGCCGACATCGGCCAGTCCTCGCTGCGCGCCAATGGCAAGACCGGCATCGGGCTCGGCATCATCCGCCAGGCTCAGTCGAACACGCTGCGCATTTCCGAAGGCGTGCGCTCGGCGATCGGCGCGCTGAACGAGTCGCTTCCCGACGGCGTGGAAATCCGCATAACCGGCGACGACGCCATCTTCGTCGACGGCGCGATCCACGAGGTCGAGATCGCGCTGATGCTGTCGGTATCGCTGGTTCTCCTCATCATCTACATGTTCCTGCGCGACTGGCGCGCGACGCTGATCCCCGGCCTGTCGCTGCCCGTGGCGCTGATCGGCACGATCGCGGCGATCTATCTCGTCGGCTTCTCGCTCAACATCCTCACCCTGCTGGCGCTGGTGCTCGCCACGGGTCTCGTCGTCGACGACGCGATCGTGGTGCTGGAGAACATCGTGCGCCGCCGCAACGAGGGCATGGGTCCGCGCGCCGCCGCCGTGCTCGGCGCGGAGGAAGTCTTCTTCGCCGTTATCGCCACCTCGGCGACGCTGGTCGCGGTGTTCGTTCCCCTTTCTTTCCTGCCCGGCCAGACCGGCGGCCTGTTCCGCGAGTTTGGCTTCGTGCTGGCGATCTCGGTCATGCTGTCCGCCGTCGTTGCGCTGTCGCTCTGCCCCATGCTCGCCTCGCGCATGCTGCGGCCTCATTCCCATGAGGAAGACAATGGCATTCTCGGCCGCTTCGGCAGCTTCATGGCCGGCCTCTACAAACGCGTGCTGCACGCCTGCCTCGACGCGCCGGTGATCGTCCTGCTCGTGTCGCTGCTGTTCGGCGCGGCCGCCTGGGGCGTGTCGGGCGCGATCAAGTCGGAACTGACGCCGCCGGAAGACCGCTCGCAGATGTTCCTGCGCATCAACGCGCCACAGGGCGTGTCGATCGACTATCTCGGCCAGCGCATCGCCGACATCGAGCGCCTGCTCCAGCCCTTGAAGGATTCCGGCGAGGTGACCAACACCTTCGGCATCGCCGGCGCTCAGGGCTCGGCCAACTCCGGCTTCCTGGTGCTGACGCTGGCGCCATGGGACGAGCGCGAACGCACCCAGCAGCAGATCGTTTCCGAGGTCGAGAAGCTGGTCGTGCAGGTGCCGGGCGTGCGCGCCTTCACCAATCAGCCGAACAGCCTCGGCATCCGCGGCGCGGGCTCCGGCCTGCAATTCGCGCTCGCCGGCAATTCCTATTCCGAGCTTGGCGCGGCCGCGCAGAAGGTCGTGGCCGAAATGGAGAAGGACCCGCGCTTCGTCCAGCCGCGTCTCTCCACCGATACGACGCAGCCGCAGCTTTCCGTCGACATCGACCGCGAGCGGGCTTCGGACCTCGGCATCGACATCACCGGCCTCGCCGAGGCGATGCAGGCGATGCTCGACGGGCGCGAGGTCGGCCAGGTCTTCATCGAGGACCGCAGCTTCGACGTGAAGCTGGTCTCGACCACCAATCCGGTCAACGACCCGACGGATCTCGAAAACATCTTCCTGAAGACGCGCGACGGTCGCTTCGTGCCGATGTCCACCATCGCCACGCTCAGCGAGCGCGCCGTGCCGCCCTCGCTGGCCCGCGAGCAGCAATTGCGCTCGGTCGCCATCACCGCCGGCCTGCGCCCTGATTTCGCGCTGGGCGAGGCCTATCAGGTGGCGCAGGAGATCGCGCGGCCGATCATGCCGGCCGGCTCGCGCATCATCCCGCTCGCCGAGACGGCGACGCTCGGCGAGACGACGGGCTCGATGTTCACCACCTTCGGCTTCGCCATCGTCATCATCCTGCTGGTGCTGGCGGCGCAGTTCGAGAGTTTCGTGTCGGCGGTCATCATCATGGCGACCGTGCCGCTCGGCCTCGCCTGCGCCATCTTCGCCATGCTGCTGACAGGCACCAGCCTCAACGTCTATTCGCAGATCGGCCTGGTGCTGCTCGTCGGCATCATGGCCAAGAACGGCATCCTGATCGTCGAATTCGCCAACCAGTTGCGCGACCGCGGCCAGAGCGTGCGCCAGGCGATCGAGAACGCCGCCAACATCCGCCTGCGCCCGGTGCTGATGACGATGATCTGCACCATCCTCGGCGGCGTGCCGCTGATCCTCGCTTCGGGCGCCGGCGCGGAAGCGCGCATCGCACTCGGCTGGGTCATCGTCGGCGGGCTGGGCCTCGCCACGGCTTCGACCCTGTTCCTGACGCCGGTCGCCTATCTGCTGCTCGGCCGCTTCGTGACGCCGAAGGTCGAGGAAGCCGCGCGCCTGCGCCGCGAACTCGACCAGGCGGAAGAACTGGAAGCGAAGCTGACGCCAGCGGAGTGAGGTGGCGCACCTCTTCCTTCTCCCCGTTTACGGGGAGAAGGAAGAGGTGCGGCAGCCAAAGGTTCGCGCCCTCCCCGCCCCCTCCACCATGCTTCGCATGATCCCCTTCCTTTCCTACTGCCCTATTCCCAAAGACAAAGGCCGCGCGGTTGCCCACGCGGCCCATGAAGCGAGTAACTCGACCCGGCTTACTTCGCCTGGTCCATGCGGCCGACTTCGACCCACTTGCCGCCCTTGATCTGCGAAATGACGATCACGTCGGCGCCCTGATGGTCGTTCGGACCGTATTTGACGTGGGCGCTGTTGATCTTGTCGTCGAACTCGAGCGACTCCATGCCCTTCTGGAAGCTTTCCGGCGTGAGGTCCTTGCCGGCCGCTTCGAGCGCCTTCACCAGCGTATTGGCGGCGCCGTAACCGAGCTGAGCCGCCGTGCCGGCCGGTTTGCCATACTTGGCCTGGAAGGCCTCGGCCCAGGCCTTCAGCTCCGGCACCTTGTCGATGTTGTCTTCGAGGTCGGACCAGCCGGCCGCCGCATAGTAGCCCTCGGTCACGCCCTCCGGCACCTTGGCAACGGCGGTGTTGAAGCCGGCCGAGCCGCCGATGAAGGAGACGTCGTTCCAGCCGAGCTTCTTCGCCGTGCCGAGGATGACGATCGTCTGGCGCACACCGACGGCCGTGGCGACGATATCGCAGCCCGCCTCGCGCAGCTTGGTCAGCGAACCGACGAAGTCCTGCTCGTCAGGCTTGTGCTGCGTCTCGGCGGCATAGGTCAGCCCGAGCTTCTCGGCCTGCTCCTTGGCGCCCTCATAGACTTCCAGGCCGAAATCGGTCGGGAAATACATGGCGCAAACTTCCTTGGCGCCTTTCTCCTTGGCGAGATATTCGACGCCGGCTTTGAGCTGATCGTAGTAGGATGAGGTGCCGGTGTATTTGTAGGTGATGTCGCCCTCGATCATCTGGCGGGCGGCCGTCAGCGGCGAGACATTGGCGACCTTCTTCGGCTCCATCAGCGCGAAGCCCGCGATGTTGTGCGGGGTGCCGAGGTTCAGGACCATCGCGAACACCTTGTCCGAGTTGATCAGCTTGTTGAAGTTCTGCTGCGCCTTCGGCACCTGATAGCCGTGGTCCTCCACCACGAACTTGATCTTGCGCCCATGGATGCCGCCGGCGGCATTCACCTCGTCGAACAAGAGCTGCGCGGCTTCGATCGCCTGCACGTTGAAGGCGGCGAAGACGCCGGACAGGTCGCCGTTCGAGCCGATCACGACTTCCGTGTCGGTGACGCCCTGCGTCTGCGATAGCGCGGTGCCCGACAGACCGGCCATAAGGCCGGCGCCGAGAATGGCGCTTGCGAGAAGTTTCTTCATATCAGTTCCTCCATTGGTTCCTTGGTCACTCAGTAGGGCTGTCCAAGCCTTGGTCCGTCAGCCATACATGTCGTCGATCAGCTTCTTGTGTTTGGTCTCCACGAAGCTGCGTTTCAGCTTCATCGTGGCCGTGAGCTCGTCATCCTCCGCGGTGAGCAGCACGTCGATGAGGCGGAAGTCCTTGATCTGTTCCACGCGGGCGAACTCGCGGTTGGTCTCCTCGACCACGCCGGCGATCAGCTCGCGCACCTGCGGCGCGGCGCAGAGCGAGCGGAAGTCGGAGAAGGGCACGCGGTTGTCCTGCGCGAATTTCTCCACATTCTCCTGGTCGATCATGATCAGCGCGGTGAGATATTTGCGCTTGTCGCCGATGATGACCGCGTCGGAGATGTAGGGCGAGAACTTCAGCCGGTTCTCGATCTCGGCCGGCGTGATGTTCTTGCCGCCGGCGGTGATGATGATGTCCTTGGCGCGGCCGGTGATGGTCAGGTAGCCCTGGTTGTCGATGCGTCCGACGTCGCCGGTCTGGAGCCAGCCGTCGGCCGTGATCGTCTCCGCCGTCTTCTCCGGCTTGTTCCAGTAGCCCTTGAAGACGTTCGCGCCGCGGTAGAGGATCTCGCCGTCGGGCGCGATCTTCACCTCGCCGCCCGGCACCACCTTGCCGATCGAGCCGGTCTTGTTATCGGTGATCGAATTGACCGAGATGACGCCGGAGCTCTCGGTCATGCCGTAGCCTTCCAGCACCTTCACGCCGATCGCCTGGTACCAGCGCAGCAGGTCGGGCGAGATCGGGGCCGCGCCGGTGGTGCCGCGCCGCAGCCGGTCGAGCCCGATCATGCGCCTGAGATTCGCGAGCACCGCGAAGTCCCAGAACCTGTAGGCGAGGCTCGTGCCGAGCGGCACCGGCTTGCCCTCCTCGATGAAGGCGGCGCGCTTCATGCCGGTCTTCAGCGCCAGCCCGTAGCAGAGCCGGCCGAGCCGGGTGGATTCGCCCGACATGATCGAGATGCGCGAATAGACTTTTTCCCAGACGCGCGGGACAGCGGTGAAGACATGTGGGCTGACCTCGCGCACATTGTCGAACACGGTTTCGGGGCTCTCGGCGAAATTGACGGTCGAGCCGAAGCCGAGCGGGATGAAGACGGTGATCAGCCGTTCGAGGATGTGGCAGAGCGGCAGGAAGCAGACCTGCTCGTCCTGTTCGGTGACGGGCAGCGTCACCGCCGCGCCGGCGATCGAGACGATGATGTTCTCATGCGTGATCATCGCGCCCTTGGGCGGTCCGGTCGTGCCCGAGGTGTAGACGAGGATCGCGGTGTCCTTCGGCGAGGATGATGCGATCTCCTCCTCGAACCGTTTCGGGTGCTGTTTCAGGAAATCGCGGCCGAGCCGGTAGAGATCGTCGAGGAAGATCACCCGGTCGTCGGCGAAGCCGTGCAGGCCCTCGCGGTCGAAGACCACGACATAGGAGAGCGACGGCGTCTCGTCGCGCACCGACAGATATTTGTCGAGCTGCTCGTCATTCTCGACGAACAGGAAGCGACTGTCGGAATCGTTGACGAGGTATTTGAGCTGCGAGGCGGAATCGGTCGTGTAGACGCCCGACACGATGCCGCCGACCGACTGCGCGCCGAGGTCGGTGTAGAGCCATTCCTTGTTGTCTTCCGACAGGACGGAGATGACCTCGCCGCGCTTCAAACCGAGCGACAGCAGGCCGAGGCCGATCAGGCGGGCGTTCTCGTAATAGTCGCGCCAGGAATACGACAGCCAGATGCCGTAATCCTTCTCGCGGTGCGCGATCTTCTCGCCCCAGCGCTCGCAGGAATGACGGAACAGCTTTGGCAGCGTGTCGCAGCCGTCGAAGAAGAACGGTCCCTTCGACATGTCGGCATTGAACGAATGGCCGGCGACGGTCTGCTGCTGGGGAATTTTCTCGACGAGGGTCATGACGGTCTCCTGTGCCCGATCATCTCCATGTCTTCCTCTGCTTCCAGCGCTTCTGGCCACGCTGGGTCTCACCCTGGACGCCGAGGTAGAACTCCTGCACGTCCTTCGACTGCAAGAGCTTCTTCGAATCGTCGGCCATGACAAGCCGGCCGAGCTCCATCACATAGCCGTAGTCGGCGACTTCCAAGGCCACCTTGGCGTTCTGCTCGACCAGCATCATGGTCACGCCCTGCTCGCGGTTCAGCCGCCGGATGATCGTGAAGATCTCCTTCACCAGCAGCGGCGACAGGCCGAGCGACGGCTCGTCCAGCAGCATCAGCTTCGGCCGCGCCATCAGCCCGCGCCCGATCGCCAGCATCTGCTGCTGGCCGCCCGACAGCGTGCCGGCCGCCTGCTTGCGGCGCTCGGCGAGGATCGGGAAATAGCCGTAGACCATCTCCTCGTCGGCCTTGATGGCAGCAGCGCTGTCGCGCCGCGTGAACGATCCCATCCGGAGATTGTCTTCCACGGTCAGCAGCGGGAAGACCTCGCGGCCTTCCGGCACATGGACGATGCCGCCGCGCACGATGGCGTCGGGCTCGCCGCCGGCAATGTTCTTGCCGCCGTAGAAGATCTCGCCCTTCTCCGGGTTCATCACCCCGGAGATGGTTTTCAGAAGCGTCGTCTTGCCGGCGCCATTGGCGCCGAGCACCGTGACGATCTGGCCCTCGCGCACCTCCAACGAGACGCCGCGAATGGCCATGATCGGGCCGTAGAAGCTTTCGAGGTTTTTCACCGACAGCACGACGGGCGCGGTGGTCGAGGCGGGAACGATGGCCTCCTGTTTCAACATCACGCCACCACCTTCTGGTTTTCGTCCGAGACGCCGATATAGGCCTCGATCACCTTCGGATGGTTCTGCACCTCGTGCGACGAGCCGATCGCCAGCATCTTGCCGTCGGCCAGTGCCATGACGCGGTCGGAGACTGCCGAGACGAGGTGCATGTCGTGCTCGACCATCAGCACGGTGATGCCCATCTGTTTCTTGATGTCTTCCACCCAGAAGGCGACGTCCTGCGTCTCCTCGACCGACAGGCCGGATGCCGGCTCATCGAGCAGCAGCAGGCGCGGCTCGATGGCCAGCGCGCGGCCCATCTCCACCACCTTGCGCACCCCGTAAGGCAGGCCGGCGATATATTTTTCGCGGTAGGCCTGCAGATCGAGGAAGTCGATGACCTTCTCCACCGCCTCGCGATGGCGGCGCTCTTCCTTGCGCACGAAGGGCGTGAACAGGAGCTCGTTCCAGGCGTGGCTCTGGCGATGGCGGTGGCGACCGACGAGCAGGTTCTGCAGCACCGTCGCCTGGTCGAACAGCTCGATGTTCTGGAAGGTGCGGGCAATGCCGAGCCGCGCGATCTCGTGCGACTGTTTCTTCAGGATGCTCTCGCCGGCGAAACGGATGTCGCCCGACACCGGATCGTAGAAACGCGAGATCAGGTTGAACAGCGTCGACTTGCCCGCGCCGTTCGGGCCGACGAGGGCGAACACTTCGCCCTCCTCGACATTGAAGGAGACATTGTTGACGGCGGTGACGCCGCCGAATTTCAGCGTGACGTTCTCGACTTCGAGGAGTGCGCTCATCGCATGCGCTCCGTCTTGAGATAGCTTTTCTGCCGGCGGAACATGTCGCGGCGGTAGAAGGGGAAGAGCTGGAAGTAGGTTCTGATCTTGAGCCAGCGGCCGTAGATGCCGCGCGGCTCGAACAGGATGAAGCCGATCAGGATGACGGCGAAGACGGCCTGCTCGAGGCCGGGCAGCGTCGCCGACGTCGCGCCGAACCAGCCGCCGACCCAGTCGCGGATATGCGAGATGACCTGCGGCAGGAACGAGACGACCGCCGCGCCGAGGAAGGCGCCGTGGATCGAGCCCAGCCCGCCGATGACGATCATCAGGAGGAGCTGGATCGACAGGATCAGGTTGAAGGTCTCGTTGTTGAAGATGCCGGTGAAGTGACCGATGAGCGCCCCCGCAAGTCCGGTGATCGCGGTCGAGATGCCGAAGGACACGGCCTTGGTGCGGGCGATGTTGACGCCCATCGCGCGGGCGGAAACCTCGGAGTCGCGCACCGCCGCGAAGGACCGGCCGAGCGGCGAGCGCAGCAGGTTGCGGTAGGCGAGCACGGTCAGCACCACGACGACCAGAACCAGGAAATAGAACCGGTCGGGATTGCCGTAGCGGTCGATCGGCACGCCGAAGATTTCGATCATCGGCGCATAGAGGCCGCGCACCCCCGCCGTCAGCGGTTCGAGGATGATGATCAGGTCGTCGGTCAGGATCGAGATCGCCAGCGTCGCGATGCCGAGATAGATGCCGTGCAGCTTGGTCATCGGCAGGGCGAGCAGCATGCCGGCAAGGCCCGAGATCAGGCCGGCGAGCGGAAAGGCGATGATGAAGGGCAGGCCCGCCTGCTGCAGCAGCACGTTTGCGTAGCAGCCGACTGCCATGAAAGCGGCGTGGCCGAGCGACGCCTGGCCGGTCTGGCCGACGAGGATCATCAGGCCCAAGCCGGCCAGCGACCAGATCAGAAGATTGGTCATCTCGCCGATGGCGAAATCGTCGATGATGAAGGGCAGGACGACCATGCCCGCGAGCAGCAGAAGATACCAGAAGGCCTGGTGGCCGTCCTCGAACAGGTTGATGTCGGTGTCGTAGCTGGTCTTGAACAGTGTCCGCATCGCCGGTCAGACCTTCTTGCTGTGCACTTGGGCAAGGATGCCGTGCGGCCGGAAAATGAGGATGAGGAAGAGCAGCAGGTAAGGCAGCACACGCGCATATTCGGGCGTGATGTAGCGCGAGGCGAATGGCTCGATGAGACCGACGATCAGCCCGCCGAGCAGCGCGCCGGGCAGCGAGCCGAAGCCGCCGATGACGGACGCGGCGAAGGCCTTGATGCCGAGCAGGCCGGTGGACGGATCGATCGAGCCCTTCGACGCGAACAGGATGCCGGCGACAGCGGCGACCGCGCCGGCGATCGCCCAGATCAGCGAGTTCACCCGCTTGACCGGAATGCCCATGTAATAGGCGGCGAGCTGGTTCTGCGAGGACGCCTGCATGGCGATGCCGAGGCGCGTCAGGTTGAAGTAGAAATAGAGCCCGATTGTCAGTAGGAACGTCACGACAATGATGGCGATCTCGTCGAGGCCGAGCACCAGCCCGCCGAAGCGGATATCCTTGCCGGCGATCGGGGACTCCAGCGCCACAGGCTCGTGGCCCCAGATCCAGCCGGCGAGGAAGCGCAGCACGAACCCGAGCGCGATGGTCAGGATGACCACCGCGATCTGCGACTGGCCGAACATGCGGCGCAGCACGAACAGATCGAGCAGGTAGCCGAAAACGCCCATGAGCGCGATCGCGAGCGGGACGGACAGCCAGAACGGCAGTCCCATGAATTGCGCGTTGGTCAGGCCGAGCGTGATATAGGCGCCCAGCATCATCATATCGCCCTGGGCGAAATTGACCTGTTCGGTCGCCTTGTAGATGAGAACGAAACCCATCGCGATGAGGCCGTATACACAGCCATTCGCGAGGCCGCTCACAAAGAGCTGCAACACGTCCAAGGACGCACTCCTCCCATTTTCGTCACGGTCTTTGCCGCGTTTGGTTCAAACTATAGACAGCCGGCCCCTCAGCACAAGCCGCATACAATCACTTACGTGCAGGCACTTACGTTCTCGGGTCGATGAACACCTTTCCATTCGGCTTCGCGAGTTCCTGCGGCAGCCTCTTCATGGCCTCGGACAACGGCACGATCGCGGTCACATCGGTCGACCAGCGTCCGTCGGAGAACCGTTTCTGGGCGTCGAGCACGGCCGCGCCCCTGCGCTTCGGATCGGTGTCGCGCATCCATTCGGCCAGCCAGAAACCTTCGATCTTCTTGTGCATGAAGATGAGCTGGCCGGGTTCGGGGATGGTCGTCGCCGTCTGGTCGAGCCGGCCGTAGACGATCCAGCGCGCCCGGCGAGGCATGGCGTTGAAGACCGCGCTCGCCAGCGGCCCGGTGACGGCGTCGAGGAAGATGCGCGGCTTCTCGGTCTTGCACACTTGCGCGAGCTGCTGCGCGAAGTCGGGCTTCTCGGCATTGAGCACGATCGCCGCGCCGGCCTTTTCGAGGAGCGGGATCTGATCGTCGCGGCGCACGATGGCGATCGGCCGGAAACCCTCGTCGCGCGCGACATTCATGATCAGCTTGCAGAGCTGGCTGGCGGCTGCGCTGAGGATGAAGGCCTTCTCGCCCTCTTCGCGCACGATGTCGAACATGGCGAGCGCGGTCAGCGGATTGACGATCATCGCCGCGCCGTCGGCGTCCTTGACGCCGTCGATCAGCGGCATGCACGCCGAAGCGTCTGCGACCGCATAGTCCGCCCAGGAACCCCAGTTCGACGTGCCGGTGGCGAAGGCGACACGCTTGCCGACGAGTCCCTGCGCGCCGTCACCGGCGGCGACGACCTCGCCGACGCCTTCGAAGCCGGCTGGCTGACCCTTCTTACGCGGCTGGCCGTACATGCCCTTGATGAACATGACGTCGGACGGATTGATCGACGCCAGCGCCACCTTGATCAGCACCTGCGATCCGGTCGGCTCCGGCACCGCGATCTCTCCCTCGGTGACATAAGGCTCCATCGCCTCAAGCACGCTGCCCGACGGCTTTGCCGTGTAGCCTTCGTCGTTCAGCAGAAGCGCACGCATCGTCTTCGCCATCGTCACGACCTCACGGTTTCAGGATGAGCTTGCCGGCGGCAGCCCTGCCGAGAACGCGCGCCAGGACCGACGAGGCCTCGGCCAGCGGATAGACGCCGTCGATGACCGGCTTCACCTTGCCGGCGAGATACCAGCCGATCAGCTCGCGCATGTTGTCGGCATAGACCTGCGGCTCCTTCTGCGTGAACGCGCCCCAGAACACGCCGACCACGCTGTAGCCTTTGACCAGCGTCAGGTTCACCGGCAGCTTCGGGATCGTGCCGGACGCGAAGCCGATGACCAGCAGCCGGCCGTTCCACGCCATCGAGCGCGACAGCGCATCGAACGCCTCGCCGCCGACCGGATCATAGGCCACGTCGACGCCTTTGCCGCCGGTCAGGTCCTTGAGCTGGTCCTTTAAGTTGTCGTAGCCGATGACCTCGTCCGCGCCGGACGCCTTCGCAATGGCGCGTTTCTCGTCGGACGAGGCCACTGCGATGACGCGCGCGCCCATGGCCTTGCCGATCTGCACGGCGGCGAGGCCGGTCAGGCCCGCCGCGCCGAGCACGCAAAGCGTCTCGCCGGACTTCAACTGGCCGCGCTGCTTGAGCGCATGATGCGAGGTGGAATAGCCGCAGACGAGTGCGCAGGCGTCCTCGTTGGAGATACCGTCCGGCAGCTTCAGCGCGGTCGCCTCGTCGGACGCCACCTTCTCGGCATAGCCGCCGATCGTGGTCAGCGCGACGACGCGGTCGCCGACCTTCAGGTTCGTCACCTTGTCGCCGACGGCGGAGACGCGGCCCGCGACCTCCATGCCCGGCACGAAGGGCGTCGGCGGCTTCATCTGGTAAAGGCCCTGCACGAGCAGGCCATCGGGAAAGTTCACGCCGATCGCCTCGGCGTCGATGACGACCTGACGGCCCTTTGCGACCGGTTCGGGCCAGTCGGCATAGTCGAGCTTTTCGACCGGACCATAATCGCGGACGACAACGGCCTTCATCACACCTTCTCCTGCGTGTATTTGCGCAGTTCCTCGCGCGCAATCTGGCGGCGGTGGACTGCGTCGGGACCATCGGCAAGGCGAAGCGTGCGCACATGCGTCCATGATCGGGCGAGCGGCGTGTCCTGGCTGATCCCCATCGCGCCATGCATCTGCACAGCCTCGTCGATGACCTTGAGCGCCATGCGCGGCGCAACAACCTTGATCTGGCTGATCCACGGCGCGGCCGCCTTGGCATCGCCCTGATCCATCATCCACGCCGCCTTGAGGCAGAGCAGGCGCGCCATCTCGATCTCCATGCGCGCCTCGGCGATGATGTCGTAGTTGGCGCCCAGCTTGGCGAGAGGCTGGCCGAAAGCCTCGCGGCGCATCGAGCGCTTGCACATGAGTTCAAGCGCCATCTCGGCATGGCCGATGGCGCGCATGCAGTGATGGATGCGGCCGGGGCCAAGACGGCCCTGCGAAATGTCGAAGCCTCTGCCCTCGCCCAGCAGAAGGTTCGAAACCGGCACCCGCACGTCGGTGAAGCGCATATGCATGTGGCCGTGCGGCGCGTCCTCGTCGCCATAGACCTTCATGGCGCGCAGCTTCTCGACGCCCTTCGTGTCGGCCGGCACGAGGATCATGGAATGCTGGCGATGGCGCGGGCCGTCGGTCGCGGTGCGGACCATGGTGATGTAGATGGCGCAGCGCGGATCGCCCGCGCCCGACGACCACCATTTCTCGCCGTTCAGCACATAATGGTCGCCGTCGCGCTCGCAGCGCATGGCGATGTTCGTCGCATCCGACGAGGCGACATCCGGCTCGGTCATCAGGAAGGCGGAGCGGATCTTGCCCTCGAGCAACGGCTTCAGCCACTTCTCCTTCTGCTCGGCCGTGCCGTAGCGTTCAAAGACTTCCATATTGCCCGTGTCGGGTGCGGAGCAGTTGAAAACCTCCGCGCCGAGATGCGCCTTGCCCATCTCCTCGGCGAGATAAGCGTATTCGACCGTGGTCAGGCCATAGCCCTGGTCGGACTTGGTCAGCCAGAAATTCCACAGGCCGCGCTCTTTCGCCTTGGCCTTCAGCCCTTCGAGGATTTCCGTCTGCCGTTTGGTGAACTTGAACTGATCGCCGGATTTGTGCGCCTCGGCGAGGAACTCCTCGTCGACCGGCATGACCTCGTCGCGGATCATCCGCGAAACCTTCTCGTGGATCGGCTTCAGCCGCTCCGTCATTCCCAAGTTCATCTCAGACATTTCCTCTCCTTGCGCCTAATCCGCCCAGGGTGAAATCGACCACTTGCCGCACAAGCGACGCCAAATCCGCTTCGCTTTGGTCAGGGCGAGGCGAATACCAGAAGATCGGGGAATTCATTGCGATGAACATGACCTGGTTGGTCACGCTCGCATTCTCGAAGACCATGTCGCCCTCGGCTCGCGCACGGACGATCAGTTCGCGGAAAATGTTGCCGTAGCGGGTGCGGTATTCGACGAGCTCGGCATATTGGCTGCGCTCCTCGGGCGTGGTGGAGCCGCGCATATGCAGCTCGACGCCCTCCCAGACCACCCGCTGGAATGCCCGCGTGACGATCATCTGGCGCACATGGACCTCGGCCATGTTCCGCCACAGGTCGACCGCACGCCCCGCCTGCCCGCGATGCGGCGCGATCGCCTCGAAATTCATGTCCATGCCGGCGCGGAAGACCTGGGCGAACAGGTCGCCCTTGGAAGCGAAATGGTGGTAGATGCGGCCCTTGGTGGCGCCGAGCCGCCGCGCCACGTCGTCGATCGAGGTCGCGGCGTAGCCCCGCTCGCAAAAGCATTGCGCGGCAACGGCCAGGATGTCGGCGCGCGAGCCGTCCTGTGCCGATTCGCCGATCACCGCGTCGTTCAGTATGCCGGCCTCCCCTATCCTCGCCAATTCGGCCAGCCCGGTTCGGAAATACCGATCAGGGTCTTTACGGACAGGCAAATGATGAACATACTACTCGGTATGTTGTCAATGCGGCGCGGGCGTTTAGCTGTGAGCGGCCGCCGGGGAGGATGAATGTCGATCTACGAGGACCTGTTTTCGGTGAAGGGCAAGACTGCCCTGGTGACGGGCGCGGCGACCGGCATCGGCCGGATGGCGGCGACCGCCCTGGCGATGGCGGGAGCGAAAGTTCTGATCGCGTCGCGCAAGGGCGCTGACTGCGAGCGGGTCGCGGGCGAGATCAACGCGCTCGGCGGGCCGGGCAGCGCCGAGGGTTTTGCCGGCGACGTCTCGACCGAGGCCGGCATCGACGCGCTGGTCGCCGAGGTGAAGGCTCGCACCGGCCAGTTGCACATCCTGATCAACAATGCCGGCGTGACCTGGGGCGAGCCGCTGGAAACCTTCCCCTACAAGGCGTGGGCGAGGGTTCTGGACGTGAACGTCACGGGCCTGTTCCACCTGACCCGGCAGTTGCTGCCGTTGCTGGACGCCGCTGCGAGCGACGCCGACCCGGCGCGCATCATCAATCTCGGCTCGGTGATGGGAACGCAGCCCATGGCCGACGGCGCCTATTCCTACACCGCCTCCAAGGCCGCCGTTCATCACCTGACCCGCACACTCGCGGACGAGTTCGCCGGACGGCGGATCACGGTCAACGCTTTTGCGCCCGGGCCTTTCCAGAGCCGCATGACGGCGTTCGCGACAGGTAGCGACGCAGGCGCGGACAAGGTCGGGCAGCGTGTGCCGCTGGGCCGCATCGGCGCACCGACCGACATCGCGGCGGCGACGCTGTTCCTGTGCGGCAGGGGCGGCAGCTATGTCACCGGCGCGATCCTGCCTCTTGACGGCGGGCAGTCGGTCCAGCACGGGATGAAGCTGTTCCACGATTAGATCAAGCCCGAATGACGAACCTGACACCGATCTCCGTCGATGACCTTGCCGCCGCCGTCGGCAAGGAGGTGGGCCTGTCGCCGTGGCGCACGGTGACGCAGGAGATCATCGACAAGTTCGCCGACGCGACCGACGACCACCAGTTCATCCACACCGACCCGGTGCGCGCGGCGGCGGAAACGCCGTTCGGCGGGACGATCGCGCATGGCTTCCTGCTGGTGTCGCTGCTGTCGGCGATGACCTACGAGACGCTGCCGCCGCTGGCCGGCTCGACCCGGGCGATGAATCAGGGTTTCGACAAGTTGCGCTTCTCGATGCCGGTGAAGGCAGGCGCGCGGATCAGGACGCGCTTCGTGTTGGCCGAGGCGACCGTGCGCCCCTCCGGCCTGGTGCAACTCGCCTATGACGTGACGATCGAGCTGGAAAATTCGATCAAGCCGGCGCTGACGGCGCGCTGGCTGACGATCGCCGTGCTGGACCGCGAGGACGACAAATCATGAGCGACGCCAATACGCTCGACAAGGCGGCGCTTGCCCCCTATCTCGAGGCCAACATTCCGGGCTTCGGCCGGCTGACCGAGATCGTAAAATTCAAGGCTGGGCAGTCGAACCCGACCTATCTTCTGAAATCGACCGCCGGCCAGTTCGTGCTGCGTGCGAAGCCGCCGGGCGAACTTCTGAAATCCGCGCATCAGGTCGACCGCGAATACCGGGTGATGAAGGCGCTGGCGACTACGCCCGTGCCGGTTCCGAAAATGCTGCATCTGTCGGGCGAGGATTCGCCGATCGGCCGGCAGTTCTTCGTGATGGAATTCCTGGAAGGACGCATCTTCTGGGACCCGGCGCTGCCGGAGCTGGCGTCGAACGGCGAACGCGCCGCCGTCTATGATTCGATGAACAAGACGCTCGCCGCCATGCATGACGTCGACGTGGCGGCCGTCGGTCTCGCAGACTACGGCAAGCCCGGCAATTATTTCGAGCGGCAATTTGCGCGCTGGGCGAGCCAGTACCGCGCGTCCGAGACGGACAAGATCGCGGACATGGACCGGCTGATCGACTGGCTGGAAAAGAACCTGCCGGCCGACAATGGCGTGGTGTCGCTGGTGCATGGCGACTACCGGCTGGACAACATGATGTTCGGCAAAGCGCATGACGAGGTCATCGCGGTGCTCGACTGGGAACTGTCGACGCTCGGCCATCCCTATTCCGACCTTGCCTATCAATGCATGCAGTGGCGACTGCCCTATACGTCCGGCTTCCGCGGGCTCGGCGGCATCGACCGCAAGACGGTTGGCATCCCGACCGAAGATGAATACGTCGCAACCTATTGCCGGCGGCGGGGCCTCGCCGGCATCGACAACTGGACGTTCTATCTCGCCTTCTCCTTCTTCCGCCTCGGCGCGATCCTGCAGGGCGTCTACAAGCGC
>Ga0209792_1000279_pt1 | contig 48025 bp, 51 predicted proteins | sample EBPBio142005_DNA_FD_185860 | JGI IMG/M metagenome (GOLD analysis project Ga0209792, IMG submission 185860) | Wastewater treatment Type I Accumulibacter community from EBPR Bioreactor in Madison, WI, USA - Reactor 1_6/14/2005_ DNA (SPAdes)... | ecosystem: Engineered > Bioreactor > EBPR >... | reverse complement strand
CTACAAAAATATTTATTGCCAGCTCACAACCTACAACTTTTCAACTCAACCTATTTCAGGATGAATTATCTTAGTAAAACAATAACAGTATTAATTAACAAAACCAGTCAACTTTTTTCAGGACGAGACATTTTTCAATTGGGCTTTAGTTCCGGGCGGACGTTTTTCAAATCCCCCAACAACGCCAAGCCCTGTTCGTTAGCTGCAATCGGGTTCTGTACATAATGCTCAACAATAAAATATAATTCAGCTTTCGATAATTTTTGAACAGTATATTTTCAAAAATTTTTTTTCAAAAAATGAATGCAGCTAACATAGGGTTTTGTACAAGGCTGGCAGGACGTTGTCCTGCCCCACCGCTTGTTTCGCTATTGGGCTTTTGTTCAGAGCTGGACTAGCTTCACTCAACTTTTTTGTTGTTACCTTTTACTTTTTTAACTTTATTCAACATCGGTTCCGGGGCTGGACGTTAAAACGTCCAGCCCTGCACAAAGCCCTGCTCGTTAGCTGCCATTTGTGACACATGCTGTAAGGGTTACTTTCTTTAAATTTTTTTGGTATTAACAAAAAAGACCTTTAAGAGAAAGATTGTAAGTTTCGCCATTTTCATTTCGATAATTCTATTTTATAGTTGTGAACCAACCGCCACTTTTGATAAACCACAACCTTCCGACATAAAATCATTAACAACTTTTCCAAAACGTATTCAGGGAAAATATCTTGCGCTAACCAAGCTTCAATTTTGACAATAACCGATAAACTAATCACACGTTATTATGACTTTGACGTTAAAGAGCATAAAGACAGCATTGGTTTTTCATATAAACTTGTCGGTGACACTCTTATAAATTTGACAGACAGCACAAAAGAAAAAGTCATTTTAAGAAACGACACATTTATTCAGCATTATAGTGGGACAGATACGTTATTCGACATTTCAACTGACAACATTGTAAAGAAATTCAAAGGCTATTACTTCTTGAACAATCTATATAACGACAATGCTTGGGAAGTAAATAAACTTTCGCTGGAGAAAGGTGTTCTGACAATTGCAAGTATTTCTGATAAATACGACATCAAAAATCTTAAAGAAATTACAGAAACTTTGGCTGACACAACATCATCAAACTTTAGTTTGACATGTCAACAATTTAAAAGCTTTATAAAACAAGACGGTTTCGGTGATCAGGAGACATTTACTCGAATGAAAGAAAACGGCAGGTAACAGGGTATTTGCAATAGTGCGGTTTGACTTTATATGCTCAACTTCAGTAATTCTATTTAACTTTAGTACAAAACTCGGCTAACGAATTTCTATTGCCGCAACATCGCAAATATCTAATCCTTTAGCCGCAATACCAAATTGAGAATACTAGTTACAATATTATTATTTCTAGGGCTACAATCTTCTGCACAAGAATTGGAAGGTTATTATGCAATTGTTAAAAGAGAAAGTGGAGTTGGGTCTAAGGATGTATTTCATTTTCGGAATGATAGTAGCTTTAGATATCAAGGTCATTCAATGGGACTAATACTGGTAGGCGAAGGAATGTTTCGCAAACAAGGTGATACATTGGTTCTTTATTTCAGAGATTGCCAAACTTGCCGTGTCGATACAAGTACGGTTTTGAGTAGATCGACTGCGCCGACGAGTTGGATCTATCTTAAGAAGCTAATGCCTTGGGGGATTGATATTTGGGGAATTCAAGATGAGGTTATGGCGTTTACAATACGCCCAGGAAAAAAAGATCAAGTAATTTTTACTGACAAAAGCTCCGTAACAAGATACCGCCGTCTGAGAGGAAAAGATATGAGCAAATATAAGGATAGCTTTTCTAGATACTTTATTGACTAAATGGCGAACGGCTGCTAAAATCAGCTTTGCAAAAGTTGGGCCGGCGAACATCGCCCATCAACAGTTGTAATTCTGACCCGGCTTCTGTAATTTGGCTTCTGTTAATCGAGTCTATAGCGGCCAAGCGAAAGACAGAAATTCTATTTCCCAGCCTTCGCAAATATCTGTCCGTTGTGAGAAACCATACGAGCAAACTTATAATTTATGGCAAATCAAGTTAGTATCAAATTTGTAGCGACAAAATTTCTAAGTGAATCGCAATCTATTCAGGACTTTTTACAGATACAAAATACACATGCTACAGGTAAACTTTTATCATATGGTTATGACTTCGCTATTATTAAATTCTTCAAAGATTTTGAAGAATTACTACTTAATACCATAGTCGGAATTATAAATAATCAAGCTCCTTATGTAGCAGATGGTCAAGGGAAATGGAACGGTTAGCGCAGCAATAAACAACGTCACGTACTGTAAACTTCATACAATTGGGAAGTGCGCTAAACCGATTGATCTATAAACGTAAGCAACGACGGTATTAAGAATATCGTCATCATAAAAAATGGAAAAAAAATCGTACATCAAAATAGCCTGCCACTTACATTGGTATTGCCAATAGTGGTGCTCGAGGAATAAAGCCCAGCTTTAGTTCTTAACATTTAACTTTATCAAAAAGCAAGGCAGATGTTTCGGCGGATGAATATAAAATTCCCAACCATCGGCAATCCCCGAACCACTAGTGGTAATTTCACAGAGCCAACTCTATCAACGAAATGATATAACGAATTATAAACAATAAGACCAGAAGAAATCACAACTGATTTTTTGAAAATTATGGACAATAATCTTCATGAATTAATAGAGTGAAGAACAGACGATTATCTCGACATTCATAAAATAGCAGAACTACTATTTATTCACCCAACTCATTTGAGCAACACCATAAAAGACGTTACAGGAAAATCGTCTTGCGACGTTTGTAACGACAAAACAGTTGCAATTTCAAAGAAATTGTTGGCTGAAACGGACTTAACGATTGCCGAAATTGCTCTTAAACTAACATATGAACCGACCAATTTTACAAAATATTTTAAAAAACATGTAGGAATCACACCTTCACAATACAGAGCAAGTTCAGTGTAGACAAATTGAAAGTTCTGAAACGCTTACCATAATATAACCTTTGCTTTGTAATAAGTTTGCACTATAATTTAAAAATCTATCGAAATGACAAAAACAAAAATTGCAATTATTACAGGCGGAAGTAGGGGATTAGGAAAAAACGCAGCATTAAGAATTGCTAAAAACGGAACAGATGTAGTCATAACTTACCACAACAACAAAGAAATGGCAGATGAAGTGGTTGCCGAAATTCAAAAACTTGGAAGAAAAGCAGCTGCTTTGCAATTAGACACAAGCAACACGAAAGAATTTCCAGCTTTTGTTGAAAAACTGACAACCTATTTGAATGACACGTACCAAAATCAAAAATTTGATTTTTTAATCAACAATGCTGGAACTGGTGGACATACATCATTTGTAAATGCAACCGAAGATGAGTTTGACGCATTGGTGAACGTTCATTACAAAGGTGTATATTTCCTAACTCAAAAGTTACTTCCATACATAAATGATGGCGGAAGTATCATTAACATCTCATCAGGACTTGCAAGATTTTCTCACCCTAATACATCGATGTATGCAAGTGTAAAAGGAGCGATTGAAGTAGTAAGTAGAATTTTGGCAGTAGAATTAGGAGAAAGAAGAATAAGAGTAAATACCGTTGCTCCCGGAGCCATTCAAACAGATTTTAATGGTGGTATGGTAAGAGACAATGAAAATGTAAACCAAATGGTTTCCAAATTAACGGCATTAGGCAGACCAGGACTTCCTGACGATATTGGTGGTGTAATTGCATTTTTATGTACCGAAGATGCAGGTTGGATAAACGGACAACGCATTGAAGTAACAGGCGGAATGCACTTGTAGAGAAAACTACCCCAAACAAGGGCTTTATGTAAGTTGGTCTTGACATTGTACCATCAGCCAATTTCTAGCTTCAGTATAACAACAAAGGCATACTTCGATTAGCACTTAATTTGACCTGTACATAATAAAATGAGGTTTTATAATTTTTAATTAGGATTCCTTACTATATTTGTCGAGGCAATAATGTCAACAACAAATAAAAGCAAACAAATGAGTAAGTCAATTTTCTATCATGCAGGCTGCCCTGTATGTGTAAGTGCTGAACATGACATCGTTAACCTTCTTGGTGTCAACAATGTAGACATAGTTCATTTCGGTAACGACAAATCAAGAATTGCTGAAGCCGAGAAAGCAGGTGTAAAATCAGTTCCTGCTTTAGTAACTCCAAATGGAAATGTGCTTCACATTAATTTTGGCGCATCAATGGCAGACGTAAAAGGTTAAAAGCCTTTTGACAGCCAGTTTAGCAGACTAAAATGGCTGTTATTTTTTCACATAAATCATTACAAAACTATGCAAGTAGCAGTTTGGGACACCTATGTCACAAAAAAAGATGGAGCAATTATGCATTTTGACATTATTGCGCCTGTCCAAATAAAAGATGAAAAAACAATTCATACATTTGGCAAGGAATACTTAGTTTCAAAAAACCAGGAAAATCAACCATTGACAGCAAAAGAATGTAGCTTTTGTCATATAGAGAAAGCAACGGGTGATATGGAGATAGGTATTCAACAAAGAGGTTATTACATTATTGAGATGGAAAACTGTAAATAAATTTGTCGGTTTTTAATTTGGATAATCAAAATGCAAATCTTGACAACAAGATAGTTGCAGGGCTGGAACGCTTGTCTCAAGTGTTCAGAATTCTGCTTTGGGAGAAAGCGAAAGAACATAGTTTAAGCCCAATCCAGATACAATTATTAATCTTCATCCGTCATCATTCGGTAGAGAAAACAACGGTAAGTTATCTTGCCCGAGAATTTAATTTTACCAAGCCGACCATTAGTGACGCTATAAAAATATTGGAGCAAAAAAAATTAATTCATAAGATTATTGACAAAACTGACACCAGAAGTTTCACTATAAGTTTAACTGTGGCAGGTAATAGAATTGTTTCAGAAACTGAAAACTTTGCCAATCCTTTGACAGAAATTATTTCTAAAGCAACGGCCTCCGACAAAAAAATTTTATGGGAAATTATTTCAAATCTTATTGTAAGTCTAAACAAACTGGAAGTAATAAGTGTACAGAGAACATGCTATAACTGCAAACATTACTCCATCAAAAATAAAAAGCCTTTTTGCAATCTGCTTAATCTAAGACTCTTAACTCAGGACATAAGAATAGATTGTAGAGAATTTGAAATGGCATAAATCATCATGCAAACAAGGAAGTATAGCCAACTTTGGCATTGCCAATATCCGCTATACTTCCACTTCACTTCATATCAAACTGAAGTATTTAAGCCTAATGTAAAAATGAGTTGCAAAACTTTTACAGATCAATTGGAAAATATGTCATTATCTATCTACACATAAGCGCAAGAAAACTTTCAAAAGTTTAAGGGTCAATACGTAACGTATTGCACTATACACTTATTCCTTAAATAGTGTAATGACAACAGAGGCTTACAGTTCTGAACATTTATATAAAAAAATTTTTGTCGTGGTGATCAACACACGCAGCATATTTAGCAACTGTCACAATTAATCCATTTCGAATATTTTCGGAACTATTGGGTTATAAGTTTTTACCCTATTTTTTAACTCAACAAAGAGGTTACAAATTATAATCGTACACTATGTAACCCCATGGTTCAATACTAAACTCATGCTTATCGGTTACTTTTTCATTTACACCCATAAATACATTCAATGGTTCGCCGTTTATGATAGAATCATTGATGGTAAACTTTTGTGCTGCTTTAGACAGATTTAAAATCACCACAACTTTTTTTCCGTCATTTTCTCTTATATAGGCGTACACATTGTTATTGCTACTGCTGGCAAGACGTTTATAGCTTGCATTATAGTTCAATGCTGTATTTGACTTTCGTAATAATAGTAGTTTTTGATAAAAAGATGCCATTGCATATTGTCCTGTCCATCGAATACTGTCTTTCACAAAAAACTTTAGCCTCCTTTTGTTAGGCAACTCTTGACCGCTATAAATAAGAGGGATACTTTGAGCAAATGTTTGCGTTAGTACAGCAAATGCCTGTGCGGCATTTCCAAACTTCTCGTACTCGGTACCATTCCAGCTGTTTTCATCATGGTTGGTTGTAAAAAATAGTCGGGCTGCATCTTTCGGAAAATCTTTAATACCCTGGTTCATTACACTATCAAATTGTGCCAATTTATATTTTCCTGTGTACAATTCTTTCATGGCATGCATTGCCTGCCAACCATAGGTAACGTCAAAACCAGCAGAATGAAGCTCAGGCTTATCTGCCTCTGCCAGCATAAAAATATCAGGCTTTTCAGTTCTTAATTGAGTTATACAATCTTTCCAAAAATCATTGGGCACTTCTGCAGCAACATCACACCTAAAGCCATCAATGCCTGTTGCCAGCCAGAATTTCATAGCAGCAATCATTGAATCCCTTAATCCTTTATTATCATAGTTTAGTTCACGTACATCTGTCCAGTCAAATGGTGCAATCATTTTACCGGTAGAATCTTTTGTATAAAAATCCGGATTAGTTTTTATCCAGGGATTATCAGGTGCAGAGTGGTTTGCAACCCAATCGGTTATTACTTTAAAACCCATACCATGAGCTTCTTGTACAAATGTTGTCCAATCGTTTATTGTTCCATAATCAGAATTAAATGCTTTGTAATCTCTTACTGCATAATAACTCCCCAATTGTTTTTCGTTTTCCTTGCGTCCTTCAATACCTATTGGCGTAATAGGCATAAACCATAGTATTTCAACTCCCATTTCTTTTAATCTAGGCAGGCTACGAGAAAATGCCTTAATCGTTCCTTCACTGCTGTACTGGCGCAGGTTTACTTCATATACATTGCTTCTCTTCCACCATTTATCTGTACTGTTATGTATAGTATCTTTTGTGGATACTTCTGTACTTGTATCTGTTTTTGTTGAATCTTGGCAAGATGCAAGAACTAATGTAGTGGCAGCTAAAACATACCCAATATATTTTGACAGCATATAAAAAATTTGTTTGAAGATAGGTATTAAGCATCAAAAAATAAACGAATAGAATGGCTAATATAGAGGCATAATCTCTATTTAATGGTTCGTAAGTATATTTACCACTCAATATAAAACTTATGATTAGACTGCTTTTTTCTATTGTTACTATTTTAGTATTTAGTGTAACTAATGCTCAATCTCCTCTTGAAAAACTCACAGTAGAGAAAATAATGAGAGATCCAAAATGGATTGGCTCCTCTCCTTCTGCACTTCAATGGGATATTAATGGAAAATACCTTTTTTTTAATTGGAATCCAGACAATGCTCCATCAGACTCATTGTATTATATTTCGGCAGAAAATAAAACGCCTATAAAAGCCTCTATTGCTTTTGCAAAAGCAACTTTAAAGGCTGGGGACATCAACTATAATAAAAAACATAGTGCATATACTTATGTAAAAAACAATGATATTTTTTATACTGATGTTAAAAAGAAAAAAACGGTGTGCATTGTGCAAACCAACGACATTGAGTACAACCCACAGTTTTCTTTTAACGAAACAAAAATTGTGTACACCCGTAACCAAAACTTGTATGCTTGGGATATAAGTACAGGTGAAACAATGCAGCTCACTCGTATTGGGCAAGGAGGGCTTGGCAATGGCCGTCCAAGTTCAAGGGAAAAAACAGACAATGACAATGAGCAGGAAAAGTGGTTGCGAAATGATCAACTTACATGGTTTCAGGTTTTAAAAGAAAGAAAAGATAAGAAAGAGGCCAAGGAAGCTTACAACATGGCCCTGCCTAAAGAAAAAAATTTGCGTAGCATTGTAATTGAAGATAAAAACATACAATCGTTGGGCATTAGCCCCGATGGGCGTTTTGTGAATTATCGCTTGTTTAAATCTGCCAACGGCAATAAAGGTACTATTGTGCCAGACTATGTTACTGAAACAGGTTTTACAACTGATCTTTTGTCCAGAGCAAAAGTGGGCGAAATACCGGGCACTTATGAATTATTTATTTACGATAGGCAAACAGATAGCTTATATAATATTAAAATAGATGGTTTGCCGGGCATAAAAGACCTACCCGATTATGTAAAAGATTATCCAAAACAACTAGAAGAAAGAATAAAAAAGAATGAAACAAGGCCTGTAACCTACGGTATTGTTGGCTGGAATGACGAAGCCAGCACACTCTTGCTCGATATCCAATCAATTGATAATAAAGACAGATGGCTGGCTATTTGGGATACTGCTACTAAGAAAATTAAAACAATAGATAGGCAAAGGGATGAGGCTTGGATTGGTGGCCCTGGTATGTTTACAAGAGGATGGATAAATAACCAAACTGTTTACTACCAATCTGAAAAAACTGGCTATAGCCATTTATATACTTACAATTTAAACAAAGATGTATCTGTGGCTCTTACCTCAGGCAAATATGAAGTGCAAGCTGCAGATCTTTCTAATGATAAAAAATATTTTTATATCACTACTAATGAAATACATCCGGGAGAAAAGCATTTTTATCGTTTATCCATCAACGGCGGCAAAGCAGAAAAACTAACCAGCTTTATTGGCAGTAATCAGGCTTTACTTTCTCCCGACGAAAAAACGATTGCATTTTTATATTCCTACTCAAACAAACCTACAGAGTTATACTGGATGCAAAATAAAACTAATAGCAATGCCATTCAGATAACTGACAAGGCTGCAAGTCCGGAATTTTTATCTTACCAATGGCGTGACCCAGAAGTAATGAATTTTACTGCCAGAGATGGAGCTCAAGTTTATGCAAGATTGTATAAACCCCTCAATGCCCATCCATCTAAACCTGCAGTTATTTTTGTACATGGTGCTGGCTATTTACAAAATGCACATAAATGGTGGAGTAGTTATTTTAGAGAATATATGTTTCACAATTTATTGGCCGATGAGGGTTATACAGTAATGGATATTGACTATCGTGGTAGTGCAGGGTATGGCAGAAACTGGCGCACAGGCATATATAGGCATATGGGTGGCAAAGATCTTACCGACCATGTAGATGCCGCAGACTGGCTGGTAAAAAATGCGGGTGTTTCAAAAAATAATATTGGTATTTATGGTGGTTCTTATGGTGGTTTTATTACACTTATGGCAATGTTTACAGCACCTGATGTATTTGCCGCAGGTGCTGCCTTGCGCCCTGTTACAGACTGGGCTCAATACAATCATGGCTACACAAGCAATATTTTAAACGAGCCTGCAACGGATAGCATTGCTTACCGACGTAGCTCCCCATTATATTTTGCAGAAGGCCTTAAAGGCAATTTATTAATGTGTCATGGCATGGTAGATGTAAATGTGCATTACCAGGATGTTGTAAAACTTTCTCAAAGATTAATTGAATTAGAAAAGGATAATTGGGAGCTGGCTTCTTACCCTATGGAAGATCATGGCTTTGTAGAACCAAGTAGCTGGACGGATGAGTATAAACGTATTTTAAAGCTATTTAATTCAATTTTAAAAAAATAATGATATGCTAATTGGTTGTTAAAAGACAAATTTGAATAAACCTTGTTTATAAAAAAACATCTTATTTGTAACTATGGCATAATATTCTATTAATTGTAGAAAAGCCTATTACTAAAACCAATTAAACTTAAAACAATGAAACGCATTTTACTACCAATCGTTATTTCTTCTGTAGTTTTTTTATCTGCATGTAGCGATAAAAAAGATACAACTTCAAGGGATATGGTCTTATTAACCGACTCTTCTCACAATAGTAGCCTTGCAACTGATACTGCGGCTGGTCAGTCTATTGCTCAACCACAGCAACAGACTCCAATAGTGGCTGCACCAACAGTTCGTTCTACTACACCCTCGCCACGACAAACTAAGCCAAAACCAGTATATAATAATAATACGACAACAGAAGCCCCGGTTGCTACTCCTGAACCAACAACTCAGCCAACTGCAACCACAACTCCAACAGAAACTGCTGGTACGGGTAATACAGAAGGCACAGCAGGTACTGCAACCACACCGGCAAAAAAGAAAGGTATAAGTAATTCTGCCAAAGGTGCCATTATTGGTGGTGTAGGTGGTGCTGTTGCTGGTGCTGTAATTGGAAAAAACGCTAAGGGTGCTGTAATTGGCGGAGTAGTTGGTGCTGCCGGTGGCTATATCCTTGGTAAAAAGAAAGATAAAAAACAAGCAGCCGACACTTCAAGCAATTAGTTTTAAACATATATTTATAAAAAATACCGCTTCTTCTCGAAGCGGTATTTTTTATGTGAATATTTTAATCCAAAAACTCTATTCAGTACTTCACTTTTTATTGTGTTGTTTCTGCTTTCCCTTTTATTGCTTTAAACTTTGCTAATGGGGCCATTCTTGCTTTGTTCAATTGCAAAGTATCATTTCTTAAATAATAACTATCTGCCATTTCAAATACATTCAGGTATTCATTTTCTATGTCTAATCCGGGACAGGCCATTTCAGTTCTTATAAATGGTGAAAATTTAATATTAAAGCCATTCGGATTAAGATTGTAAATACCACCATAACCATTGCAGCCGCCATTACCGCTAACCCGATTATCCTTTGTATGAAAGATCATATAAATTTCTCTTCGGTCACTTGCATCTGCAACTGGTTTTCCATTCAATTCTATCAATTTCCAATAAGTATCTTTTAAGGGAATACTTGATGCTCCTACTACGGAATTTTTACTGCTGCAACAAGCAGACAATACTACAATGGCCGATGCAGCCAGATAAATAACTTTTTTCATTTGTTTCTAAATTTAATAAGTAGATAAAGGATGTTAGATAGTAGCACTTTACATAACTGCAACAAAACAATAAAACCCACTAGTTTAGAAAGTTAAATTTTAATATCTAATATTCCAAGCATCTATTAAGCTAAAATCCAGCCCTACTATATCTCCCATCTGTACACTGTTTTCACATACCTGAACACTAATAAGATGTGTGCCAACCAACACATCTACTGTATAATAACTACCCCAAAACAATATTTTTCTTACAACTCCTACAATTGGAGCCGATAAAGCATCTACTATTTTTATATGCTCCGGCCTAAAAAATAATTTTCCATTTATTATATTAGCTCCACCCCACTCTTTCAAAACAGCAGTATCCAACAGATTGTAAGCCCCAAGCAATGATGCTGCATATTCGCCTACAGGTTTATTGTACAAATCAGTTGGAGTTCCTTTTTGAATAATATCACCATCCTTCATAAAGAAAACAGTATCAGCCCACGACAAAATATCCATTGCATCATGCGAAACTAAAATACAGGAAATGCCATTTTCTTTTTGAATATTTTCAATCACCTCTTTCATTTGTTGCTTGTGCGGCATATCCATATTGGAATATGGCTCATCTAACAATAATAATTCTGGTGAGGTTGTTAGTAGCCTTGCTAACGAAACTCTTTGCTTTTCTCCGCCTGAAAGCTCATCGCTCCACCGCTTGAGCAAATGACGGACATTACAAATATCATAAATCTTATCTGCTTCTTCTGGAGGCATTTTGTTGGCCATGTCTAACAACTCCTCTACCCTATAATTATTTCTTAACTCAAAGTGCTGACTTAGGTAGCCAATTTTTTTATTCCCAGGAATCAATTGCTCATCTGGCCCAGCTACCCTTTCGCCATTTAACAATATTTTTCCTGAAGATGGTTGCATCAACCCAGCTATCATTTTAAGCAGACTGGTTTTGCCAGAACCCGTTTCTCCTGCTATGGCAATATTTTCAAAACGATTTTGCCCAAAAGAAACATCTTTAAGCACAAGCCTACCTTCATTATATCCTGTAATATTTTTTACTATAAGAAACGACATAGCAACAAAGATAGCCCTCACAAAAAACTTACCCACATTTAATAAAAGCGATTTGGTAATTTTATTAATTACTATGCAAAAAGCGCAGCAATCCATTGTAAAAAAACTTAGAGTACAAAAAATCATCAAAGAAACAGATGAAGCCATTTCGCTAATATTAGACCCACTTGATGGCTGGAAACCAATTTATAAAGCGGGGCAATACATCACCCTACATTTTGAAACTCCTAATGGCGAAAAAAGAAGATCTTACTCTATATCTTCTTCAGCAGCAATGAATGAACCACTAAAAATTACTATCAAAAAAGTTGATAATGGTGAGTTTTCACGCAAACTGGTTTATCATGCCTCCGTTGGAGATATTTTATATTCTACAGGCATCAATGGATTTTTTGTATTGCCTGAAGAGATAGATAAATATGATAGCATTTGCTTTCTGGCTGCTGGCAGTGGCATTACACCTTGCATGGCTTTAATAAAAGAATTATTGATAAAAAACAAACAGCGCATTGTTTTATTCTACAGCAATCGTTCAGAAACTGAAGCTATCTTCTTTAAAGAATTAGAAGCATTACAAAGAAAATTTAGTGATAGAATCTTTGTAAAATATCTTTTTAGCAATCGCAGCAATATAATGGAGAGCAGACTAAGCCATTGGCTGCTATCGCAACTATTACACCAATACCTTATGTTGCATACAATAAGCTTATTTTTTTTATGTGGCCCTTACAGCTATATGCAAACAATAAGTATATCGCTTTTATCAAATGGTATTAAACAGCAACAAATAATTAAGGAAGATTTTTTTCCCTTACCCAAGCTAGTAATCCCCAAACCACCGGATACCGATGCACACAATGTAACGATTCATATCAATCAAAACATTTATACGATTATAGTCAAATACCCTATGAGCATTACAGCTACTGCAAAATCTAAAGGTATTATCCTGCCATATAGTTGTGAGGCAGGAATATGTGGCAGTTGTGCAGCTACCTGCACTAAAGGAAAAGTTTGGATGGCTTATAATGAGGTTTTAGTGGACGAAGATGTAGCAAAAGGACGCATTTTGTGCTGTCAATCTTTCCCCATAAATGGTGATGTAACTATACAGTTTTAGGGCATAAATTATACATTTTCAATATTTTATACTGCCATTTTTTCAATTGGCATGATTTCTGACATTTTAAGGATGAAACAAACAAATTTCTTTAGATGAAAAAAGTATTTTTAGCAACAGCTATTGTATTTGCAACAGCTACTGCAATGGCACAGGAGACGCAGGAAATCACTAGTAAAAACTCATGGTTAAAGGCTGGCCTAAATGCAGGTGTACCTGTAGGCAACACTGCCGATGTCAGTAGTTTTGTAGCAGGCCTGGAATTAAAAGGACAGTTGATGGAAACCAATCATTTTGGTATTGGTTTAACAACCGGTTATAACCATTTTTTTGGAAAAGATGGATTTGATGACGGTGGAACCATTCCTTTAGGTGCTTTTGTAAGGTTTTATCCTCAAGCAAAAGGATTCTTTATTGGTACTGACCTTGGTTACACTATTGTTACAACCAAAGGAGCAGACGGAGGCGTATATGTGAAACCGCAAATTGGTTATCACAATTACGACTGGAACATTTTTGGTTTTTATAATGGCGTTTTTAGAAGCGACAATAAAGGCGGAAATATTCAACATGTAGGTATTGGTGCTACATACAATATCCGCTTTAACTAAGCAAGAAATTAAAACAATAAAAAAGCCTCTTCATCTCTGAAGAGGCTTTTTTATACCTTTTTTTCTAAAATAATAAATTCCAGTGGTTGCAAATGGTTTCCTGTAAGCCCATCTTCGTCAAACGGTTGCTTTTTTCCAGTATCAACATAACCATGACGCTTATACCATTCTATTAATTCAGTTCTTAGCGAGATAACAGTCATATAGATTGCGTCGGTATTATTTTCTTTTGCATACTCTTCCGCAGCATTTAATATTTTTTTTCCAATCCCTAATCCTTGTTGTTCTGGCGACACACTAAACATTCCTAAGTATATTTTATTAAGATGCTTTTGTAAATTCACACAACCAACTATTGTTCCAGTATCATTGCTGTATTTAAGCATTACACTCCCTTCTTTACCAATTACGTCCAACACAGAAGTTTCATCAGTCCTTACTTCACCGCCTATTAAATGCGCCTCCGTTGTCCAGCCTTTTTTTGATGCCTCTCCCCTATAAGCATTATTTAGAAGCTTTACAAGAGCTCCCACATCTTTCGGTAACGCTATTTGTATATTTTTATCGTAAAACTGCATTGTAATTAATATTACAGAAAAAAATGTTTGCAAGTCATTATCCGGCATCGTAAGCCGCCTGTAATTCAGCTACATTCAATTTTTTCATTTTCAGCAAAGCCTGCATCATGGCATTAGCTTTTTGCGAATTTTCTTTAGTCATATTTTGTCCTATCATTACGGGCACTACCTGCCAGCTTACACCATATTTATCTTTCAACCAGCCGCACATACTTTCCTGCCCACCATCAACAGTTAATGCACCCCAATAATAATCTACTTCTTGTTGATCTGCACAGTCAATCACAAACGAAATAGCTTCATTAAATTTAAAATGTGGGCCACCATTTAAACCCATAAATTTTTGACCATTAATTTCAAAAATAACTACCATGCCTGTATCAGCAGTAATTTTTGAATTTTTAAAAATTGAACAATAGAATGTTGCGGCTTCTTTTGCCTTACCATCAAACCAAAGGCAGGCATATAATGGATTGGTCATTGTAAATAATTTAAAAGGTTATCAATGGCTTTCTGTATAATTTTTAAACGAATTAAGAATAGCTTGCCAGCCTTGTTGCTGCATTTCTACGGGATTGGCTGTTTCTGCTTCAAATTCTTCTTTTACGCTAGTACCTCCATCAGTTTCTGTAAACCATATTTTTACCTTGCGCCCATCTTCAATAGTATATTCAATATAAGAATGTGGCTCCACTTTATCATATTTTCCGCCAAAATCAAACCCAAAGCTTCCATCTTTAGCTTCCATACGATAGGAAAATTCGCCACCCTCCTTTAAGTCATTTTTTCCGGAAGGTGAGTGCCAGTCCGGTGAGGCTTGGTTCCATTTGGTTACATGCTCTATTGCATTAAAATATTCCCATACTTCTTCAACAGGTGCGTTAATACTTGTACTAATGGTTACTACTGTAGGATTGTTTTGCATATTTATGATTTGTTTTTAGCGTTTAATAAACTACAGAAAATACGAATACAAATTTCTGTAGTCAATTTTTATATTCAAAATCTGCGAACCAGAAATTTGCAAATTCTTTTACAACAGCAAAATTTATACTAAAATCAAAATTACCCTCTTTATTTAGATTATTGCTTACTTAAAAAACTTTATGCACCCATTCAAATATGCGAAGTACTATCTTTATTCAGGGAATGACTTAAAAAAAAAACCTGCTTTAATAATTATGGCAATTTATTTTATTTAGCCGATGGTATAAAAAACAAAACAGCCACAATGTGGCTGCAAGTAAAACCTGGCTTAGGTTAATTTTAGGGTTTACTGCTAAAATAACGTAGTAATTGGTATTTCAGTATTTATAAGTAAGTTTTTTTACAAAAAATAAAGTCAAAGCTTATCACTAAAGTATTGATTAGCCTAGCATAATACAATATCGGTATCCTATGACTTTGAAGTGAAAAAATAAAATATCTAATTTCTTTTGATTAACAATAACCCGTAATATATTTTACTGTTGACTTTTAATTAGTGTAATTCGAAAAAAAACGTGTATTTCGTATAAATGCACTCACATATTCAACAACTCATCCGCTGTATTGACCTCGAAGAAAAAGAGCAGGCACAGCGTTACCAGTTAGGCCAATCCAATTCATTAAAGGTATTAAAAGCAGAAGGCCTTGTGCTACACCCTATTTCGGTTACAAGAAAAAACTTTGGCTATGCTGACTACCCCGAAATAAGTTTCCGGCTCAACTACCCTACAGAAACTGCAATGTTTAAAGATGGAACAGCAATAGAATGTTTTTGCCAAGGCCAAGAACCTATAAAAGGTATATTACTAAACATAGATGGCAAAGCAGGTGAATTTAGGCTCTTTGCACCTGATTTTCCGGATTGGATAGAAGATGAAGCGGTAGGAATTAAACTTGCGCCAGATACAAGAACCACAGGTATAATGAAGAATGTGCTGAAGGGTTTAGAAAAAAATAAACGGTTGTTTCAATTATTTGAAAAACTACATAATGAAAAAGGATTTTCTAATGCACAAGAAAATAATTCATCGAAAAGAGACTACAGTTTTCAAAATATTCATTTAAACCAAAGTCAGCAGCAAGCGGTTGATGCCATTATGGCTAACGACGAAATATGTATTGTGCATGGCCCGCCAGGTACCGGAAAAACCACCACCCTTGTAGAAGCGATTGTGCAATTAGTTGCTAAAGGCGAAAAAGTATTGGTAACCGCACCAAGCAATACAGCGGTAGATAATATCTGTAAAGGCCTATTAAATCAGGGCATTAGACTGCTTCGAGTAGGCAATACAGGTAAGGTGGATGAAACTATTTTTCCATATACTCCCGAAGGTAAATTACAGAATAGCAAACTACAAAAAGAAATAAAGCAATTAAAAATACGAGCCGAAGAATTTAGAAGAATGGCCTTGAAGTACAAACGAAGTTTTGGTAAAGCAGAAAGAGAGCAAAGAAATTTACTATTCAAAGAAGTAAAATCAATAAGATCGGAAATAAAACAATTACAACATTACAACGAAGAAAAACTATTTGAAGAAGCCGAAGTAATAGCAGGCACTCCTATTGGCTTGTATGATGCTGGCTTAGAAAAATTAACATTTTCGCAGATAATAATGGACGAAGCAGGGCAATGTATTGAACCCTTGGCCTGGTGTGTTTTTCCTTTTGCAGAAAAAATTGTACTGGCTGGCGATCATTTTCAACTACCACCTACAGTATTAAGCCAGCAAGCTATACAGCATGGCTTGAATAAATCTATTTTAGAAATTGGTATTGGTCATTGCAGTTTTGTTCATTTATTAAATGTGCAATACAGAATGCGGCCTGCCATTGCTGGTTTTAGTAACCAATACTTTTACAAGGGACTACTACAAAATGCAGCAAATCTTAATAACCTCCAGTCGCACATTACTTTTATTGATACTGCAGGCTCCGGCTTTTATGAAACTCCCGGGCCAGATGGGAGCAGTTTGCAAAATGAACCTGAAATAAAAATTATTCTGCAATTTTTGCAAAGTGATGAATACAACTTACAGCAATCAGCCTTTATTTCACCCTATGCGGGGCAGGTACTGCTGGCAAAAGAAATATTACCAACAAGTGTACGTTGCAGTACCATTGACAGTTTTCAGGGCCAGGAAAAAGAAAATATCTTTTTATCGCTGGTGCGTAGTAATGATGAAAATGAAGTTGGGTTTTTAAAAGATTACCGCCGCATGAATGTAGCCATTACCCGTGCCAAAAATCAATTAATAGTAATTGGCGATAGTGCCACCATTGGTGCTGATCCTTTTTACAACGCATTTTTAGAATACGTAGAAAAAAATGGAGATTATAAAAGTGTTTGGGAATTTGATTTGTCAACCTGATTAAAATAGTAAGCAGTATTTTTGAAACATTAAACTAAATATTTTGCCAGCTAAAGTAAGCTCAACTAAAATAGAAAAAATAAAAAGATGGTTTGCCATTATTGTGTTTGGCACCAGTACAAAATTGGGCCGTGCATTTGATATTGCCCTACTTTGGGCTATCCTCATCAGCATCATGCTTTTTATTTTAGAGAGTGTACCTTGGATGAACGAACGCTATGGTACTTACTTTAAAATAGCTGAGTGGATAATTATTATTTTGTTTACGCTAGAATACATCATTCGGGTTTGGGTAGTCAAAAAAAAATCGGGTTACATTTTTAGTTTTTTTGGGATTATAGACTTTTTATCAATTGCTTCTTTTTACCTCAGTCTTATATTTCCTGGCTCCAGTCCCTTGGTAATGTTAAGAGCAATAAGGTTGCTTCGCATTTTTAGAATTTATCAGTTAACCCACTATTTATCTGAGAGTGCCATTTTAGGAAAAGCTATGATAAGAAGCTTGCAGCGAATTACTGTTTTTTTAAGTGTATTGGTGGTTTTAGTAATTATACTGGGTACAATCATGTATGTGGTAGAAGGTGCAAAAAATGGATTTGAAACCATTCCACAATCTATTTATTGGGCTATTGTAACCATTACTACTGTTGGTTATGGCGATATAACTCCGGTAACTACTTTGGGCAAAATTATTTCTTCAATAATAATGATGCTTGGTTATGCAATTATTGCTGTACCAACAGGTATTATAACTGCAGAGTTTGCAAAGGAGAAAGATGAAACTAAGTTTCATCACAAAAAAAGAGTAATGGAATGTCCTTCTTGCGGATTAGATATTTATGACCCCCAAGCCAACTATTGCAGAAATTGTGGCAAGCCATTGCCTGTGGATAAAACGAATACTAACAGTACAATATAAGCGCATTTATTGTTAATTTCAAGCATTCATTGTATAACCTAGCAAACATTGTATAAGTGCATCGCTTCGTAATATGCTTTCATTTCTTATTCAATTCAATTTTTTGTCTTGGCCAAGAAGCTGAATTTATTCGTTTGGGTGTAAATGAAAATCTTTCTCAAAACTCTGTACACCATTTCTATCAAGACAGGCAGGGGTTTATGTGGGTAGCCACCGGAGATGGGCTTAATAGATACGATGGAAAAGTTTTCAAACACTATCGGCATCAATATGGCGATACATCTGCACGCAACATCCCATCAGACTTTATAAAAGGTGGAATGATTGAAGACAGGTTTGATAATCTCTGGTTTGTTTCTGGTGCCTATATTACCTGTCTTAATAAAAAAACTGGTCAGTTTTCAACAATAGAAGGTAGTATAAGTGATATACCTAATGCAACCATACCGCTATGGCAAATAATAGGCATACATAATGATGAACTTTGGTATTCATCCACAAAAGGAACTATTATACGTTACAATATTGTATCTAAATCAAAAAAGAATATATCCTTACCACACTTTAGCAATCAGTTCAAAATAAATCTCCAAAAAAATTATATCACAGTTGTTTTTGCAGACAGGGTTGGACTTTATAACATTTATACAGAAGAGTATAACCCGTATTTTATAAAAGGCAAATATTTAATTGGCAAACTATTAAAGTGTAATAATTTTTTGTTTGTAAGCACTACCCATATAGATATTTATAGTATAGATGGTAAACTTGTTAAACAAATAAGCCTGGATGATATTAATAAAAAAAAGTTTCCACCAACAGACTTTGTAGAATGGATAGATAATGACATTTACCTTTCAATTCAGGAAGAGGGCTTGAATAAAATTAACCTTAAAACCGGGAGCGTAAAGAATTACAAAAATGAAGCAGGAAATATTTTTAGCCTATCTAATAATTCCATCCATACCCTTTTTATAGACCACTCTCAAAATTTATGGATAGGTACCGAAGGCGGTGGCATTAGTAAACTGGATTTAAAGCCAAGAAAGTTTTTCAGTTTTCCATCTGAATCGCAAAACCTTTTGGAAACCGCCAATCTTATGGTTAAAAGCCTTTATTGCCATGACAGTATTTTATATGCAGGCACTTATGACAAGGGCCTCTTTATTATTAATACAAATACCAGCTCTTACAAACATATACGCTATCCAAAACTGGAAGCTATCACTTCCCCATTTTCAATAAATATTTTATACAAAGATTTAGAAGGCAGGCTTTGGATGAATGTTGGAAACATCATAGGCTATATCAATACACATACCGGAGCGTTTATTAAAAGCCAAATACTGTTACGAAGTAATTTCAAGGAGAACCATGCAATATTCAGCATACACGAAATAGCCAAAGACCATTTTCTTTTAGGCACAAATTATGGTCTTTACCAAATGGCAATAAAAAACGATGAGATTGTAATTAACTATAACCAATTGTCAAAAGGGCATATTCAATCCATTGGCTCCCTTGCCGACAGTACAATTATACTCGGTATAATTGATGAAGGATTTAAAAGAGTAAAGATTAAAGAAAATAGCAGCTTACTGATTGATAGCGGAATGTTGGGAGTTGGCATTCGTCACATCCAGCCACAAAATGACAGCCTTGTATGGCTCGCATCCGATAACGGAGTAGTTGCATACAACCCAGACACAAAAAAATATATTGTTTGGAGTGAACTTAATGGATTAAGCAATAGCCATATCTACTCCGTTTTACCTTATAGAAGTAATGAATTATGGGTTAGTACCAACAAAGGTTTAAACCAGATAAAATATAGCATTACAGATAATAACATAAAAATAGAAAATGTTATCATCTATCAACAAAAAGACGGTTTACAATCGAACGAGTTTAATTCAGGTGCCTATTACAAAAACAATGCAAACGAATTTTTTTTTGGCGGTGTTACCGGTATCAACTGGTTTAATCCTGCTATGTTAAATACAAACAAGTTTGCTCCCAAACCTATAATAACCGGCATTGATTTATTTGACAAACCTTATCCGATTGATACCAGTATTAATTACCTACATTCACTCAAGCTCAATCACAGCGAAAACTCCATTACTTTTCACTTTGCTGCCTTAGAGTTTAGCAACCCCAAAGCAAATGAATTTGCATATATGCTTAAAGGTTTTGATAAAAGCTGGGTTTACACATCTACGCCAGAAATACGTTATTCAAAATTACCTCCCGGCGATTACACTTTTTTGTTAAAAGCAGCTAACAACGATGGAGTTTGGAGCAAAGAGCCTACTAGCTTAAGCATTATAATTACTCCACCTTTCTGGAAAACCGGTTGGTTTTTACTACTATCAATACTAGTGGCCATTTCAATTTTTTGGTTAGTAATTAAACAAATTATTTCAAATAGGGTAAAAAAACAACTAAGGATTAAAGAGCTTCAAATGGCAGTAAATGAAGAGCGAATAAGAATATCAAAAGATATGCACGACGAGATGGGTACCAGCCTCACAAAAATATCATTGTTAAGCGAAGTAACTCGCAAAACCCATGCAACTCCGGAAAAACAAAATCAGTTACTAAATGAAATAACGGCTACTTCTCGTAGCCTTACAGAAAAAATGGGCGAAATAATTTGGACGTTAAACCCTACGAATGACACACTGGACAGCCTCTGTGCATATTTAAAAGAATATATTTACGAAACAACAGAACATACTGCAATAACTATAGAAACCATTTATCCCGATAAAATTCCTGAACTTAAACTTACACACAAACAAAGGCAGCAGTTGCTATTGGTTACAAAAGAAGCACTTCACAATGCGTTAAAACATAGCTACGCAACCAAAATAACATTTGAAATGAATAGCAATGCAATACAAACTCTTTTTAGATTTACAGATAATGGAAAAGGATTTGAATTGGACATGCAGGATAATAATAAAAACAACGGCAAAGGAAATGGCATTTTAAATATGCAAAGCAGAATGAAACAGATTAATGGGCACTATAAAATTGAAAGCTCCTCTACAGGCACTATAATAGAATATGGGATTAAAGTGTAATCCCCCATTTTTCACCATATTAAAATTTTCTACTTTATTAATTTTAGTGGAATGAAAAAAATAAGGTTAGCAATAGTTGAAGATGAAGAAGACATCAGAGATTCTCTTCATACTCTTTTATTGAATGAAAACAATATAGAGGTTGAAGCTATTTTTGCTAATGGAGAATCAGCTTTACAAGCACTGGAGAAACATCCGGTAGAAGTTTTACTGTGCGACATTAACCTCCCAGGCATTTCGGGTATTGAAGTAATTGGAAGGCTAAAAACACTTCACCCTTCATTGCAATGCATGGTTTTGTCATCCTACGATGATCCTGATTATATTTTTCATGCTTTACGTGCCGGAGCTACCGGTTATATTTTAAAAAACACGCCTACCCCAAAACTACTTGATGCTATTCAAGATATTTACCAGGGCGGCTCCCCAATGAGCAGCCAAATTGCAAGAAAGGTTGTGTTAGAATTTGCAGGAATCAGCAAACCCCATGCTTATACGGCTGAGTTGTCGAGAAGAGAAAATGAAATACTAGATATGTTGGCAAAAGGCTTCCGCTACAAGGAAATAGCCACACAGTTTTTTATAAGTACTGAAACTGTAAAAAGCCATATAAGAAACATCTACGAAAAACTGCAGGTAAACACCAGGGCCGAAGCTTTAAAAAAAACAGGTCTTCATCGGTAACAATCCCCCTTTATTCACCCTTAGTAGCTTTCTACATCTAAGTAATTTCGATGGTACTTAAACCATTCGTTATGAAGAAATCAATTTCTCCCTTTTCAAATTTCTTTTTGTTATGCTTTATTATTAATTGTTTTACTTTTCAAAATGCGCAGGCAAATAATATCGGGGTTTCCAATGTTGCACTTACAGGAAACAATATCAGCTTCAATATAAGCTGGGACAATAGCTGGAATAGCACAACCAATATTGATCCACTTTACCCAAACAATTGGGATGGGGCATGGGTATTTATTAAATATCAAAGTACAATTGACAATTTATGGAAACATGCACCGCTTAGTACTACTAGTGCCAACCACTCTGTATCTGGTGGAGGAGCCATATTACAGGTTGATGCAACTCCCGATGGCATGGGTGTATTTATTAGAAGAACAAATGCTGGTGCAGGAAATATTAGTAATGCTACTGTTACGTTACAGTTAGAAGCACTTGCAGGTACTAATCCATTTAACTTTAAAGTATTTGCAAACGAAGTGGTATATGTTCCTCAATCAGATTTTCAGTTAGGCGATGGTAACTATTTTGCAGGAGGGCCAAACTATTATATAGCACAAGATATTACCGCTGCAAAACAGGCGACTGGCTTGCCCAGTGGCTCTTTATGGGCAACCATTCCTGCTATTCCAACAACTTTTCCTATGGGGTACAATGCTTTCTACTCTATGAAGTACGAAATATCCTTAGAACAATGGGTAGATTTTTTAAATACACTCACTTACGACCAGCAGGCAAATAGAGTGCCCATTGCACCTAATAGCGCAGCTAACACCTTAGCATACACTACAACAGCCTCCACTTTTAATGTGTTGAAGACGATAAGAATTGTAACACCAGGTTTAAACAATACACTTCCTGCTGTATTTGGCTGCGATTTTGATAACAACGGTACTTATAATGAAACTACCGATGGTCTAAATATTGCAATGATTGGTATTAGCCAGCAAGATTTGATGGCTTACCTAGATTGGAGCGGCATGAGGCCAATGACAGAATTAGAATACGAAAAGGCTTGCAGGGGTACCAGACCAAGAGTGTTAAATGAGTATTCTTGGGGGAGCACAAACTATGTACAGTTTACAAGAACAAACATAGTAAATGCAGGAGAGCCGAATGAAGCACCCTCTGGTGTTATTGCAAATGGAAGGGTTGTATTTGGCCATGGCACAAATAACGGTGTACATGGCCCGGCAAGAAACGGCATTTTTGCTGGGAGTAATACAGGCAGAGAATCAAGCGGTGCAACTTTTTATGGAATAATGGAAATGACGGGTAATGTAACAGAAATATGTATTGCTACTGATGCAACGGGTGCTGCTTTTAATGGCTCACACGGCAATGGCACTTTAACAGCAGCAGGTGCGCCCGATGTTGCAACATGGCCATCTACCACAGCAATACCTGGTTACATGACCCGGGGAAACAGTTGGATTGCGATTGGCAGTTCTAGTACATTAGGCGCACAATTGCAATTGTGCCAGGTAAGTTATAGATCTGTATCACCAAATGTAAATCGCAATGGTGCTTATGGCGGAAGAGGTGTAAGAACAGCTCCCTAACATTCATCTTTTTCAAAACAACTTAAAAATGAAAAAATGAAAAAGATAGTTTTAATATCACTAATAGTACTTGCTTTTTCTTCTGCCATTGCACAGGATGAGCCCTACAGAGGAGGTATAGCAGATGGCCATGCAAGCAGCGAAATAATTATACCATTTAGCGACCCTATTGCCTTTCAGGCTTTTAAAGGAGGTAATGCAGATGGCCATGCTACAGATTCTTTAATAAACCTTGTTTTTGCATACCCTCCACAGTTTTATGCTTTTTTGGGTGGTGATGCAGATGGATGGGCTGGTACACTTACAACAGCAATTGTTTTGCCTGTTCGCATTATGGAGTTTAATGGCTTTGCACAAAATAACTTCAACAAATTACAATGGAAAACTTCGTCTGAGCAAAATAGCCACTATTTTGTAATACAACGTAGCAAAAATGGAGTACAGTATGATTCGATTGGAAAAGTAATAGCCGCAGGGAATAGCAATATCCTTAAAAGCTACAGTTTCACTGATAGCTTTCCCCATTTCCCAAGCAATTTTTATAGGTTAAAAATGGTTGATATTGATGGTAGCTTTGAGTATTCTACCGTAATCTTACTTAAAACCAATATCGCAGGGTTTAGTGTAAAAGCTTACCCAAATCCCGTGCAGGATATCATTCAATTACAGTTGCCAACTGCTTATACAACGGCTATCCCATGCCTCATTTTTGATGCAGTCGGAAAAATTGTATTCAAAGGAATAATTCCGGCAGGGAATGCCAAATATATGTTTAATGTGAGCAAACTTGCTCATGGGCGATACTATTTACAATTGCAATTACCGGATGCAATTTCAATTATCCCTTTGAGCAAATAATTCAATCCAATACCCCTTTTAACCTCCTTTTTACAGGAGGTTTTTTTGTGCAATTTATATAGGTTACTAAAGCTTTATTGGTACGGTATTTGAAATTTTATTGGAATAGGCCTACAATTATTTCTTTAATCAATTAAATTTTTTTTATGGCAAAATCTTCAAAAGCTATAGTTAAAAAAGTAGCCAAAAAAAGTTCAACAAAAAAAATAGTATCCAAAAAAGCAATTACAAAAAAGGCAGTAGCAAAAAAAGTGGCACCCCCCAAAAAGGCGATTGCCAAAAAAATAGCGGCCTCTAAAAAAAATATTACAAAAAAGAAGCTTACAAGTACAAAGCGACGTTCAAAGCTTACCTCTCCACCTGTTCAAGACCCAAAAGTTCAGATTCCGGTAGAAGAATTAAATCCTGAAGATAATACACAGGTTATTACTGGTCTGCCAAACATGGATCAAAAATCTATGAAAAAGGCAGCGGAACGCAAGTACAACAATCACAATATAAAAGCATCCAAGGTAAAAAAAGGCGGCCCTAAACCTTCTGGCAAAAAGCCACTGTGGAATTAAACTTGAAACCTGGGGTAGATACGAGAACGTTTACCAAGTTTAAAAATATTTCTTAGAAAAGATTTAATAATTTTTTGCTCAGAAAAATTGAACCCTTACTTTTGCGCCGGAGAGATGGCAGAGCGGTCGAATGCGGCGGTCTTGAAAACCGTTGACTGTCACAGGTCCGGGGGTTCGAATCCCTCTCTCTCCGCCAGTAGCAATACAAAACAGTTCAAAAAGCCTGAAATCGTAGTGTTTTCAGGCTTTTTTGTTTTCCCACCTGCTCAATTCATTCATTAAATCGCATGGCTAAGGGGGCAAATTCGGTTACCCAAACAAATGCAAAATCCGGTAACCGAATTCCTCCGAAACACTTGTCCAGCAAGCAGTTCAGCAATTGAACATCTTGTTTCGGACAGTGGATAAATCTAATTTTATCACTGCAAAAAGGTCACCACCATGCAAGCAAAAGTTTCCATTCTCTTTTATGCAAAAAGAGCCAAAGCCACTACCGGCGGACTTATTCCAATTTATTTGAGAGTAACGGTTGATGGGCAGCGCATTGAAATAAGCACCAAACGCTATGTTGATGGTGGCAAATGGTCTGTAGAACAAGGGCGTATGAAAGGCAGTTCGGGAGATGCACATTCCATCAATACCTATCTGGATATTTTGAAGGGAAAGGTTTACGATTACCAACGGGAACTGGTGCATGATGGAAAGCCGGTAAATGCCGAAAACCTGCGGAACAAGCTGTTGGGTACAGAAGCAAAAAGCCGAATGTTAGTAGCAATCTTCCAAGACCACAACAGCAAAATTGAAGCCCTGCTCAACGATGAATTTGCACCCGGCACTTTAGAGCGTTACAAAACTTCCCTAAAGCACACTATTGATTTTTTGCAGTGGAAATACAGCGTTTCAGATATTGATATAAAAAAGATTGACCACGCCTTTGTAACAGAGTATGAGTTTTATCTCCGGAGTGTTCGCAAATGCAATAACAATACTGCAGTCAAGTATATCAAAAATTTTGGCAAAATAATCCGCATTTGCATTGCCAATGGCTGGCTTGATAAGAACCCCTTTGTAAACTACAAAGCCAAAGTAAAAGAGGTTGAAAGGGCTTACCTGGTGCAGGAAGAAATTCAGGCTATTGCCGATAAAGAATTTGCTACTGAAAGGCTCAACCAGGTTAAAGACATTTTCCTGTTCAGTTGTTTTACCGGATTGGCTTATATTGATGTAAAGCAGTTAACCCGTAGTAATATCGGTTTGGGCATTGATGGCGGCAAATGGATATTCACCAGCCGCCAAAAAACTGATACCCGTTCTAATATCCCATTGCTGCCAATGGCAGAAGAAATTTTGAACAAATACAAGCAACATCCACAATGCCTAAATGAAGGCAAGCTGCTGCCTGTACTCAGCAATCAAAAAATGAATAGCTATCTGAAAGAGATTGCAGACATATGCGAAATCAATAAAGAGCTTACTTTCCACATTGCCCGGCACACATTTGCTACAACAGTGACATTAACTAATGGCGTACCTATTGAAAGCGTAAGTAAAATGCTAGGACATAAAAATTTGCGTACTACCCAGCATTACGCAAAGATTCTGGATAGGAAAGTGAGTGATGATATGAAAATACTAAAAGAAAAATTTTCCGGCGGTATTCATATCTCTGGTTTTTGCAAAACACAAAGCCAATAATCTATACTATTCAAAAAATGAACGACCAAATAGCTATTCATAAAAATAATGTGTTATGCATATTTATGAAACAGGTGTGCTCCTTTTAACTTTACTATTAGTTTATAGAGATTAAGCAATAAAACAAAACTTTCTGGTGAGCGACTTAGTATAAAAGTAATTTTAGAAATATAAGTTGGCTGTCAAAAAAAACGCATCCAACATTGATGCTACTATTAAGGTTTGACATTGGGGCAATCAACAACAATAGTCCTATTGTATTGGCTCTGCATATGCAGGAATTGAAGAAATACAATTGTGCAAATTAATACTGGTATTCAAGTTATATTTGAACTAGCAGCTACATCAAGCGGCGGATTAGCGGCAAATTTAATAAACCCCAATAGACCATTAGAAACATAACAGATGTAAATACAATGCAAAAAAATAACTTTTACGTAATTACAGGTGGGCCAGGCGGAGGAAAAACAACCTTGCTCGAAAAACTTTTAACAAAAGGGTATTCTTTCGTACCAGAAACCGCCAGACAAATAATAAAAGAGAGGCTTGTATTAGGCAAAAGCCCGAGACCTGACCCGTTAACATTCGCAACGGATATTTTTGAAAAAGATTACTTGAACTTTAAGAAGAATATAGACATAGAAACAATTTTATTTTTTGACCGTTCTTTTATTGACAGCGCTTGGCAAATTGCTGCTTGTGACATAAACGGATTAGATAAAAAAATAAATATTTTGCATACTCACCGCTACAATAAAAAGGTATTTATTACTCCGCCATGGGAGGATATATATATAAATGACGGGGAAAGAGACCAAACATTTGAACAATCAATTGAGATATATGAACAGTTAAGTGCTTGGTACTTGAAGCATAATTATAAATTAGTTGAGCTGCCAAAGGATACAGTTGAGAATAGAATAACTTTTATATTAAAACAGTTAACAGAAAGATAAAAACGCCAGCCACCAACATCGTATTATCAAGTTTAACAGACCCCCAAAAAAACTATTAGCAGCATGATAGATATAAATAAAATTGCAGCAGAATTTCAAAACAAAACACTCTCCAAAGAACAATGGACTCATAATGCACATTTTGCAGTGGCATTTGTATTTCTCGAAAAATATAAAACTATACAGCAGACTTTACCCAAAATAAGAGAAAACATAAAATCTTACAATGAATTTGTAGGGACGGCTAATACAGATAATTCGGGCTATCACGAAACTCTAACTATTTTTTGGCTCAAAGTGGTATACGAATACCGTAAGTTAAAAAATGTAAGCGATATTAATGAAACGTACAGAGAGTTCATTCAGACGATTTTTGCAAACGCTGAATTTCCGTTAAAATTTTATTCCAAAGAGTTGTTGTTCTCAAAATTGGCAAGGTTAACTTGGGTTGAACCAGATATTTTGACAATTTCAGAAATTGACAAAATAATGCACCTGAAAAAGTGAAAATTCTTTTAAAATGATGTAACAATTTCCTGCCGTTTGAATCAAAAGAGAAATTTAAACAATAACATCATGAAAAAAGGAATTTTTATTTTGCTTTTGTCCTTTGTGTTTACAGCTGCATGCAACAATTTATTTGCCCAAAAATCATTCAATGTTGAGGTAACAGGAAAGGGTAAACCTATTTTACTCTTTCCAGGATTTGGTTGTACGAGTAAGGTATGGGAAGAAACAGTACAGGAACTATCTAAAAAACATCAATGCCATAACTTTACTTTTGCAGGCTTTGGTAATGTAAAACCATTAGATTCACTTTGGTTAGAAACTATTAAAACTGAATTGGAAGCATATATTATCAAAAATAAACTTAAAACATCAACTCTTATTGGACATAGTCTGGGCGGCACAATCAATCTCTGGTTGGCTTCAAGCAATCCAAAATGGTTTAACAAAATCATTCTGATTGATGCCTTACCAGCTTCGGCTGCATTGATGATACCTAATTATAAAGGAGAGAAATTGAATTATGATAACCCCCAAAGTAAGGCAATCTTGAAAATGACGGATGAAGAATTTATACAAATGAACAAACAATCGGCTCAATTTATGTGCCTAAATAAAGACAAACAAAAGCTAATAGCCGAGATGATGAACCAAGCAGACAGAAAAACCTACGTTCACGGTTATATAGATATGCTGAATTTAGACTTACGGCAAGAGATTTCAAAAATCAAAAAGCCTGTAACTATTTTAGCAGCAACAAACCCCAATTTGGAAACTGTGAAAAAAACTTACCAAAGTCAATATCAAAATTTACCTACTGTAAATATTTTATACGCTGAAAATGCTGCACATTTTGTAATGTACGACCGGCCCCAATGGTTTATGAAACAACTGCTAAACATCATTCGATAATGGAACTTCAACAAAATTTCGATTCCATCTATCAAGTACATTATCCAAAGGTATTTAGGCTTTGTAAAGGATATTTTCAGGGGGATAATGATATTGCTGCAGATACAACACAGGAAGTATTTATTAAAGTGTGGGAGAATTTACCAAAATTTAGAAACGAAGCAAACATTGGAACATGGATTTACAAAATAGCAGCCAATACATGCCTAATGTATTTGCGAAAAAAAAATCAAATTAATTCAATTTCCGTATCTGCAATAATAGATAAAGATGAAGCTAACGAGGAAGCAGAAGACAAGTTTAAAAAAATGTATGACTGTATCAATCAGCTTTCTTCATCAAATAAACTCATCATCATGATGGTATTAGAAGATATAGAATATGAAAGAATAGCTGAAATTATTGGTATTGCAGAGGAAACGTTAAGAGTCAGGATTCACCGAATTAAAGACAAACTTTCAAAATGTGTTCATAATGGATAATTTAAAAAATTTAAAAGCATTATGGGAACAACAACCATCTTTTGTTGTACAAAAAAATAGTGATGAAATTGCTGCTTTAGCGAAAAAGAGGATGCAGTCAATAAAGAGTAATCATATTTGGACTATTTCCATGCTATTGGTATTAATCATCGCATTATTATATCTTTTATTTACTTACAAAAGCGATAAAAATTTTGACCAAATAAAAGGCTTAGAGTTAATGATAGTTGTTATTATATGCAGAGTTTTATTAGAAATATTCAGTTTGATTAGGTTTAAAAAAATAGGAATGACTGACAGTTTTATAAAATACTCAAAGCAATTAATTTCCTATTACAAGTTTAGAAAATGGATGCATTTTATTATAACGCCTGCAATTTATTTGCTGTATATTTTAGGGTTTGTTTCGCTATTACCAGTTTTTAAACAGAATTTCTCTCAGGGATTCTATTTATATATTTTAATAAGCGGTTTTGGTTTTTTACTCATTTTTAGCTTTGTATTATACAAAGTTATTAAGAGAGATATAAACAATTTAGATTACTTAGTAAAGGCAGATTCAAATTCATAGAAAAATATCATGAATCATAACCAACAATTCAGATGAGCACATTTAAAGACAATTTTTCAAAACAGGCAGAAGTTTATGCTAAGTTTAGACCAACGTACCCAAAAGAGTTGTTTGAGTTTTTAACAGGTCTGACCACCAAACATAAACTGGCGTGGGACTGTGGAACGGGAAACGGGCAAACTGCCATAAATTTAGTGGATTACTATGAAAAAGTGTATGCAACTGACCCAAGCCAGGAACAAATAAAAAATGCTATACCTCACGACAGAATAATCTATAGAGTTGAAAATGCAGAAGCTTCAAATACGCTAACAGGCAATTCAGTTGACTTAATCACAGTTGCCCAAGCAATTCACTGGTTTGATTTTGAAAAATTTTATACTCAAGTAAAAAGAGTCTTAAAGCCAAATGGAATAATTGCGGTTTGGGCTTATGGTATCCCAACAGTTAATGAAGAAATTGATACTATCATCAAAGATTTTCACAACAATATTGTTGGTGAATTTTGGCTTCCTGAAAACAAACTGATAGAAAAAGAATATTCAACGATACCATTTCCGTTTGAGGAAATAAAAACACCCGATTTGTTTATCAAAAAGCAAGTTACACTTTCGGAAACATTAGGGCATTTAAGAAGTTGGTCTGCAACCCAAAAATACATTGACAAGTATAGAGATAACCCTATGGAGCTCTTGTCGCAAAAATTGCAAGAGCATTGGAAAGACATTGAAACAGAAAAAGAAATAACCTGGAAACTGATTTTAAAAGTCGGCAAATTGTCAGCAATTAACAACCAATAGATGGACAAATAAATAAGTTGAAAATATGAACAGATTAATGATTCTACTGCTGACATTGACAACCAGCATTTCTTGTTCTTCACAAAAGAAAAGCGATAGCAATCTTGACCTAACAAAATACAATTTTACCATTCATAATGAATTTAAAACTTATTTTGACAACTGTGGCGTGGAAGGCTCAATAGCAATTTTTGATAATAAGAATCAGCAATGGATTCTATCTGATACAACCAAAATAAAATCAGAAAGCTTACCAGCTTCCACTTTCAAGATTATCAATTTATTGATAGCGTTAGAAACCAAAACCATTCAAGATGAAAATGAAATTGTAAAATGGGTTGGCAAAACGGATACTTTAAAATACGGATTCAGACCAGAAATTTACCACGATATGTCGGTGAAGGAAGCCTTTGAAGTTTCGGCAGGTTGGGTTTTTATTGAATTGGCGAAGAAAATTGGTAAAGAGAATTATAGAAAATATCTGAAAGCCAGTAATTACGGTAATAAAAATCTATCTGAAAACTATGATGACTTTTGGAATTTTGGAGCTTTTGCCATTTCACCAATCAACCAAGTAGAATTTCTCAAAAACTTGTATGAAGAAAAATTACCTTTTTCGAAGCGAAACATAGAAATAGTAAAAAAGGTAATGATTACAGAACAAACAGATGATTATACCATTAGAGCCAAAACAGGTTGGACAAGAGAAAACAACACCAATACGGGATGGTGGGTTGGTTATTCAGAAACAAAAAACAATACCTATTTTTTTGCTACACGATTGCTACAAGACCGTAAAGATAACAGAGATGATTTTGGAAGCTGTAGAAAGGAAATTACTAAAAAAATATTCCGTGATTTAGGACTTTTAAATCAGCAATCAAAAATCAGCGATTCACTTTTCATAGCAATCGACCACATTCCAATAGTAGTAAACGATTTAGAAAAAGCCAAAGATATTTTTAAGAATCAACTGCACTTTACTATCAAAGATGGTAAGACACACGAAGGTATTAAAAATTGTTTTTTGAAATTTCAAGACGGGACTTATCTTGAATTTATAGAACCTTTAGATAGTTTACATACAATTGGAAAATACTATTCCACCTTTCGGAAAAAAAGACAAGGTGGAACTTCTTTGGCAATTTCTACTACCAATGCTGAATCGGTAAAGAAAATGCTGAACGAGAAACATTTCCAGTTTACTGCTGATAGTAACAGAATTTGGGAGACCATTGAACCAAAAAACTTTGACTTATTTTTCATAGAATACACCAACAAAAATTGGAAAGAAAAAGCAATAAATACAACACACTTAAATTCTGCAAATTCACAAAACGCAACTTACATTTTGACGGATAATTTTGAAACTGAAATCAAAAAATACAAGGCTTTGGGATTTAACGAGGTAGAAACCGGAATGCATTTTGAAACACCGTACAAACTTTTTAGAATTGGACACAGTCGCTTGTATTTGTTAGACGGAACAAAATCAAAGAAAGTCAATCAACTATTTAATAACGAAAAATTGCAGGGAATTTGTGGCTTTGAAATCAAAGTAAGTTCTTTAAAAGCATTTAACAAGTTGACAACTAAAAAACAAAAAATTAAATACGAAGTAGACAGAACTACAATATATTTTAAGGAATACAATTTGTTTTTAACATTTAAAGAATAAGTCGGCAAGACGAGAACAAGAAACCCTGTTATTAACTGTGGTTTGCAAAAGCAGGGCTGATTATTTCAGGTGTAAGCAGTATTTATTGAATTGATTTTTGTGAAACAAAAGGTAAACTCTATAAAACTAACTAAACTCTCATACTCCGATAGTGAAATCCTTTTGCAATGCTTTACAATCTGAGCTTGACAGCCAATTACAATTCATCCGCTTGGAGACGGAGGATAGCATAAAAACGGCAGAGCTTTCAATTAAAGTTTTGCTGTCTGTTATTGATAAACTTAAAAAATTTACGCTTCGCTATAAGTTTAAAAATGAAGCGGAAGAAATTAATTTTTTTAAACACTTCAAGCCGCAGTTCATTTCAAAACTTATTTATCACAACCGCATACTGAACATAGAAACCAAGAAGCCTTATGGAGGTGAGAAAGTAACCAGGAAATACCTGAACAATGAACTGGATAAACTCAAACGTTTCTTTGATAACAACCTTGAATTTTACAAATATCATCGAACTAACAGTACCTATCTTGACCACAAGTATTTTATCCGGGGCAAGCATGATATAAAACTTAGCCTGGACACTTTTTATTTTGAAGCCGACCATCGCTTTTGCACATCACATGATTATAAGGTTGCTAAGATTATTGCACATGACCTGGTGCAGGTATTCTTAGAAGATGAAATCGCAAGCCTTGACAGAAAAGAACTAAAAGCACATTCAAAAGCAGAAGTTCTGCCGAAGCCCACTATTTTTTGGACGGGTTCAAAAGTTGCACTCATTGAATTGATGTATGCCCTTCATGCTGATGCTTCATTAAACAATGGCAAGATAGAACTCAATGCTATAGCAGACTTTTTTGAAAAATCATTTGGTATTGATTTGGGACAGTTTCACCGCAGCTTCCTTGAATTAAGAGAAAGAAAAACTGGCAGAACAAAATACATTGATACACTCCGGGAAAAACTTATAAAGCGGATGGATGATGCCGACGACTTATTGTAAGCATTGATTTTGCTGTGTTTTAAATAAAATCTTTCAGAACTTCGGTTCACCTTCTGAAATCATTCCGTGCAAACGGAATTTTTTTGTGCCATACTAAATTTCACCACAACGTATGGCAGTAAACATTGTAACAAAAGAAGACCTGACCGAATTCAGGCACCAGTTGCTGGATGATTTAAAAACAATCATCCACACAAAACCTTTCAAACAAAAACAATGGCTTAAAAGCAGCGAAGTCCGCAAGCTGCTTAAAATTTCACCAGGCACATTGCAAAACCTTCGCATTAACGGTACACTTTCCTTTACCAAAATCGGCAGTATTATTTACTATAGTTCGGAAGACATTGAAGCATTGCTGGAAGACAATAAAAAACAAGCAATAGTGGAAAATACCCTTTTCGGAAAACTAAAGAAAGGAGGTAACCCATGAATTACATAAGACATCTTGCAGGATTCTTTGACCGGGTGGCTGCCGATGAACGGCTCAACCCTACGCATATCAGTATGTATGTTTCACTATTCCAGTTTTGGAATGCAAGCCGCTTTAAAAATCCAATAAGCATTTCACGGAATGAATTAATGAGGGTGAGTAAAATAAGTGCCAAAGCCACCTATCACAAGTGCATGAAGGAACTGAACGACTTTGGTTATCTGAAATACAAACCCTCATTTAATCCATTCAAGGGAAGTCTTGTTTACTTGTTCAATTTCCAGACAAGTTCTGAACAGCCAGTTAGTACAGACCATACTAAAAACGGAACAGGTGTTGAACAAGCACAAGAGCCTTACATAAACGGTTCAAACATTATAAACCAAACATCTTTAAACTTGGGTGAGCCAGCACAAAAAAAAGAAACTGAAAAATTGAGAGGGCAAGGAAAGAAAGAAAAAAGTTCCGCCAAAAAAGAAAGAAATGTTTTTGTTGCTCCGCAGCTTGCCCAGGTTCAGCAATATTTTGCTTCGCAAAAATTCCCTGCAGTTGAAGCGTCAAAATTTTACAACTATTTCCAAAGCAATGGCTGGCTTGTTGGCGGCAGAACAAAAATGAAAGACTGGCAAGCTGCAGCCCGTAACTGGATGTTGAATGCAAACAAGTTTGCCAAAGGCAAACCAACAAAGCCCAAAGCCAAACATCTTCATGCAACAACCAACAAAAACTATTCAGAGCCGCTATAATGGCATCCTGAACGAAGTGAAGGAACTAATAACCCATTACGATGATAAATGCAAATTCAGAAAATACAAGCCAAATATAACTATGAAGATGTTTGGGAGTGGCTGCAACAAAAAGGCAAAGAAGTATATGGTAAAAAATTTCAACTGCATGAAGAAGATAAGCAAACCATTTACCTGCTGCTTTGCTGGTTTTTACAAGACGACATTGCAGCCCCACAGCTGGAACTGGATTTGGAGAAGGGCATTTTGTTAAGCGGCCCCGTTGGATGCGGCAAAACAACGCTAATGAGTTTGATGCGGTATGTAACACAAGACAAAGACAAATTCATTATGAAATCATGCAGGGATGCAAGCTTTGAATTTATTGAAGATGGCTTTTCAGTCATTCACAAGTACAGCAGAGGGGCATTGTATCAGCACAACCCAAGGAATTATTGCTTTGATGATTTGGGAGTAGAAAGCAGTTTAAAATATTACGGCAACGAGTGCAATGTAATGGCAGAAATTCTTTTAACCAGGTACGATTTGTTTATAGCACAAAAGCTCATTACACACCTTACAACAAATCTTTCAGCCAGTGAAATTGAAGAAGCCTACGGCAACAGGGTAAGAAGCAGGTTAAGGGAAATGTTTAACCTGATAGCATTTAATAACAACTCAATTGATAAACGACAATAAACCAAAATCAAAATATGAATATCAAAAATTACACATCATCGGTAGAAGCCAGCCGCAGCATGGCGAAAATTGAAGAACTGTTGGTAGAAATTGGTGCCAGTAATATCAATAAGCAGTATGCAGATAAAATCTGTACCGGCATTACTTTTCTGTTGTACGATGTTCAACTACAACAAACCCTGCCTTTTCATTTAAAGGCACAAGTAGAGGAATGTTTTACCATTCTTTGGCAGGATGTAAAACGACCACGACCGGACACCCGGGCACAAATACAACAGCAAGCCAGCCGTACCGCCTGGAAAATCTTATCTGACTGGACAGAGGTGCAATGCAGCATGATTTTGTTGGGTCAGGCAAAGCCCCTCCAAATGTTCTTGCCATTCATGTATGATATGAAAACGAATGAAACCTTATTTGATAAGGTTAGTAATGGGAAAGTGAAGCTATTACCTAACTAAAAAATGAACATCTTTTGCTAATTTCTTTATCAAAATTTCCTATTTTGCATATCCATCATTCCACATTTATGCAAATTGACATATTGGGCAAGATTCGGGAGAAGAAACTTGCTTATAAAAATACTTTATTGCCATTGTTTGAAGCTGTAGTTAATTCCATTCAAGCGATTAAGGAAGGTAGTGCTACTAATCCCGGAATTATATCTATCACTATCAATAGAATTCCGCAGGTAGAAATGGAACTAAAGGATGGAAATGTTTCTATGAGTAAAATACCAGTTCTGGACTTTGTTGTTAAAGATAATGGTATCGGTTTTACTGATGAAAATTATACATCTTTCAATTATGCTCACTCAACTTATAAATTAGACCAGGGTGGAAAAGGGATTGGTCGTATAATTTGGTTACGGGCTTTCAGCAAAGTCGAGGTAGAAAGTGTATATCCAGTAAATGGCAGCTTTAATCACAGAAAATTCAATTTTATACCGTCAAAAGATGGTATCGATAAACATGAACTGAAAAAGATTGATGGCAAAACTGAACGTTTTACAGAAGTAAGATTGAAGGGGCTCAAAGAGGATTATCAAAAGTGGTGTAATACAGATGCAGAAGATATTGCCTTAAAAATTATTGAGCATTGTTTTATTTATTTTCTTCAAAAAGACTGCCCGATAATTAAGATTATTGATGGAAGCAATGATTTTATTGCAAACGATTTATTTAAACTTTATACAAAGGGCAGAGTAATCTCAAAGCCTTTAAAAATAAAAAAGCTAAAGTTTAAAGTTGAGCTTGTTAAGCTATATAGTTCAAGAGCCGATAATAAAATTCATTACTGTGCTCATACCCGGGAGGTACAAAGTGAGAGGCTGAGCGATGAAATACCTGAATTAGATAATTTCTATTTTGACGATGATGGAGAACGCTTTACAGTAGGGGCGTATGTTACGGGACAATATTTGAACGACAATGTAAATGAGGAAAGAACAGAAATAAAATTTCTTGCTAAATCAAATAATGATTTAGAATTTCAGGATGAAATTACGCTTGAAGAATTACGGGATGCGATTTGTGAATTAGTTCGTACAGAATATTCTGCATTGATTGATTCGCTTTCAGTTGATAAAATGGATAGGATTCGTCATTTTGTTTCTGAGCATCCACGGTATCGCCAGCTTTTAAAGTATAAGCCAAATGAAGTTAAACGTATATCGTCAAAATTGTCGGATGAAAAATTGGAACTGGAACTTTTCAAAATTCAGCAACAACTAGATTTAGAAGTAAAATCTGAAGCAGATGAAATATTAAAGCAGATAGACATTTTTGACAACCAGGAAGAATTTAAAGCTAAATATTCCGAGCAGTACAAAAAAATTATTGAAGTTGGCAACGCAAAGCTTTCTGAGTACATCCTTTATCGCAAAGTAGTTTTGGATATTTTAGATAAGCATCTTAAAAAGACAGAAGAAGGAAAGTTTGCTACTGAAGACATGATTCACAAATTGATATTCCCATTACGTAAAGAATCAGACGAAATTGGTTATGACGACCATAATCTTTGGGTGATTGATGAACGCCTGGCATTTCATAAATACTTAGCATCTGACAAACCTTTCTCACAAAATAAGGAAGTTGAATCAACCTCTTTAGATAGACCGGATTTAATAATTTTCAACAGACCATTTGCTTTTTCTGATAATGAAAAGCCGTATAGCTCTATTGTATTGGTTGAGTTTAAAAGACCGATGAGAGATGATTATTCAGAAGAAGATAACCCGATTGCCCAGGTAAATAAATATGCACGGGAAATAATTGCAGGTAATGTAAAAGACAAATACGGAAGACCTTTTGATTTTAGGGATAAAACACCAATATATAGCTACATCGTTTGTGATTTAACTCCAAAGTTGAGAATGTTTGCTTCTGATGCAGGATATAAACCAATGCCGGATAATGATGGCTATTTTTTCTTTAATGAAAATTACTCAATGTATATCGAAATAATAAGTTTTGATAAACTTGTTATAGATTCAAAACAACGTAATAAGGCATTGTTTGAAAAGCTAAACCTAACGAGCCTGTAATGAAACACTTTTTATTCCTAGATGAAAGTGGCGACCACGGACTTGCAAAATTTGACCCGGATTTCCCGGTCTTTTTGCTTTGTGGTGTGCTTGTAAGAGAGGACGACTATGAAAACATCAGACAAAACATCAACAATCTAAAACATTCCATTTGGGGTAATAAAGAAGTTATTTTTCATTCAAGGGATATTCGGAAATGCGAAAAGGAATTTCAGAAATTATTTGACTTGGACATAAAGAAGATATTTTATGAAGAACTAAATAAAATTGTTGCTTTATCAAATTATAACATCATAGCATCTGCAATACAAAAGGAAAAGTTTGTACAAAAGTTCGGTAAATTGCAAGATGATATTTATGAAATTGCTTTATCGTTCGTTATTGAACAGGCAATTGTTGTTTTACAAAAAATCAATCCTAAATCAGAATTGGCAATCGTTATAGAAAGAAGAGGCAAGAAAGAAGACAAACAGCTTGACGACCATTTTCAAAAAATACAGGGAGCCGGTACTGGCATTCTTTCAAGTGAACAGGTAAAACAGTTTAACCTGTCATTTACTTTCAGAAATAAGAAAGAGAATATTAACGGCTTGCAGTTAGCAGATTTGGTAGCTTATCCTATTGCAAGGAATATTATAGAACCAAACAGGGCAAACCCAGCATTTGATGTACTTGAAAGTAAAATTTTCAAAGCGGATGGTGAAGTAGAAGGTCTAAGGGTGTATCCTTAAAAGCAAAAAGTCAAGAGCAAGTCTTGACCTTCTACCGACCGGGGACACCCCAATCCAAATATTTGATACAAAAGTAGAACTTTTTTGGAACTTTTTCCAACTTTCTTGGAATTATTGACCTAACTAATTGGTAATCAAATTTAGCACATTCCAACTATTTGGAAACTTTTCCAACTTTTATTATTCCCTTTCAACTAAACTATTGAAAATTTCCTCAATTACCCTGTCCTCACTCATTTCACTATGGCTATCAGAATCCCTGGTTCTATCTTCAATATAACTTTCAGCCTCAGCGTCAAGATAAGCGGCATAATCTTTCTCACGTTTTTCCAGGTCTTCTAATTCTTCTGCCAGAGATATGTTATACAAGGTTTCTATTCCTTCCAGTTGGCTTTTTAATGAATCCAAATCAGAATTCTCAACTGACGACATTTCCGTAGCTACAATTTGAGAAACTTTATCCTGGAAAGATGGATTAGAAATTATCTTTTCGTATGAGTCAGGAAATATACCTTCAAGTTTAGAAAATATTTCAAGGCTATCAAGCCATGTTATTTTGTCTAAATGTAAATCTATCAATCTTTCTTCTTCATAAGAGAGTTTGCTTTTATCAAGTCTTTGTAGCAACTCAATGTAAGCCTTCTGTTCAGAATATGATAAATCATCAATGTAGATGTTCTCTTGAAATTGAGCGTAAACCAAATTCATCACTTCCAAATTGTGGCTGCCAATTTCTGTATATATTTTATTCAGAAATTCATACTTGCAATGTGAATCAAAGCTCCAGAAAAATGTTGAGTCTTTTTTCCCGTAAATACTTTTCAAAGCTCTACAACTTCTCAACTCTGGATATATTATTTTCAATCTTGCTGCAGCAGAATTAATCAATGCTTCATCCAATAGAATCTTTCTGTCCTGTTTAGTATCATCTGTTACAGTAGTAGTAAATATTGTAAAGAACTGGTCAGTAAAGACAATGGAATCACTAATGCTTTTTATTAAATCGTTCTTTCCTTTTAAATAATTAACCAGGAAGTCCTGAATTGAAGGGTTTTGGTATTCTACAACAATTGTGCTGTATGAATCTTTTTGTGTTTTTATAAATGTATTCTCTAACTCTCTCAATGCTCTTTCAAATTTTATAGAATCGTAGCTAATCTGAAATTTATAAGAATTGACAACTAAAAATTCTTTTAAAGCCCTTTCCCAATCTTCTATAGTTACAGGTGTTCCCATACCAAGCAATACAATTAAGGCGTATTGAGAAAACTTGTCCAAAGAATTCTCATAAGCATACAACCAAACGCTTTCCGGGTTGTCAAGAAACGACTTAAAAACATTGGTAAATTGATTTGCTGGGCAATGTTCCCATACTTTCCTTTGTACAATAGTTTCTATGATTCTTGGATTATAATTTCTGTGGGTGATTAATTCTGAATACTTTTTTCGTCTTAAAAAATCTCCCTCGATTTCACCCACTAAATCTTCTAAATGTTTAAGCGGAACATCTGCAAAATATAAATGGTTATAAATTATTTGAGCCTTGATGAGATTAGTATAAGAAGATAAATCAAGCACACATTTGGCTATTTCTATATTATTAATCCTGAAAGCCTCAAAAGCATTCTTTGCCTGATTCAATATATATTCCCTGGTTGCTAATATCAATGCTTTATCAGGCGACCTTTTTATTTTCTCAATGAATTTTACAATCCGGTTATCCTCATTGGGCGTGTGTCTTTTTTCAAAAAAATTCTTGCCAAGAAAATCGTCAAAAAAGAAAACTTGTTTTTTGCCATCAGCAAAAAACTCATATCCATCATCAATCGACTGATTGAGATATACAAATTCATCGAACCCATTAGAAAGCAGATAAAGAATTAAAACTCTTGACAAAGTAGTTTTCCCAATTCCGGGAATACCAGATATGATGACGTATTTATTATTTTTCAAAATATCCAATGCTTTATTAAAGCTTTCGTTTTGTACATAGAGCTTTACCTGTTCCCTGATTTCTTCAAGTTCGAACGCAGATTGATTGTATATTTTGCTATGTAAAACTTTCTCTAAAATATTTGTGCCGGATAACCATAGCTTGTAGTATTTCAGTTCAATATCATTATGTATTGATAAGAGATTGTTTAAATCATCTCTTCCTAATATATCAGTTGTGTCTTTTATGTAGGGGTGAAATAATTCTTTAATTGCGTTTTTATTTGCAGGGGTAAGACCAACGCTTGTAGTAATTACATAGCCTTCAGGTGATAACTTTTTTACCTTAGCAACTTCTCCTTTTAAATGATTAAAAAGAGATTTATAATCTTTGAATCGCTTAGCCTGGATAATGACATTCTCTTTTTTGCCTTTAGCATATCTCAAATCAATACCCCCATCTTTGCCGGTGGTAAAACTCTCAATAAAAACTGATAATTTTTTCTGTAGTAAATCCCTTGAAATATTTTCAAATTCGTGAGGGGATAGAACTAAAAAATCGTACTCTGTCATGCTGGTAAATATTCTTAAGCGTTTTACTTTCTAATCATCATTCTTTGAAACCGTAATGTTTAAATTTAGTTTTTCAAAAGAAATAATCAAATCTGCCAAAACATTATTTAGGGTTTGCTGAAAGCCAAGATACTGGTTCATTATTGTTTGTATTATTTTCATGTAGATAGCACATTGAATTTCTATTGTATTGTTCCTGGTATTTGAATCTTGAATCAGGGAGATGAACTTTTGCTTTTCTGCTTTATTTAAATCATTTAAGAAGGAATAATCAACATCCATTCCTTCTTCTTTTAAATTTACTCCTAAGTGAACAATCTTGTTTCTGACTTCATATACCCAATTAAATGCAGTAAAGTAGAACTCAACAAAAGTTTCTTTATACCTATTGTCTAATACTTCTACTTTATTCAAGTACTTTATAAAGATTCTTGAAACCTCCCTAATCCTAAAGAATTCCCCGAAAAAGGCTTGAAGTAAAAATTCACTTCTTATTACTGAGTTGCCCTTCAATGAGTTTTTATCTTTTCTCAATTCTGATAAGTCGCTTAGAACAATGTTGATTCCCTCAATTATTTTGTTTAGGTCATCAATCCAGAGAAAGAAAGTAGCCCTTACTTGTCCTGAAAAGCTGCTATTGAATATTTCAACAAGTTCTTCTTCAGAAAACTTACCGCCCTTATCAAGACTCTGTTGATGGACCTCTTTTGCAAAATCCAAAAAGCCAGACATTAATTTTTCAGGCGGTTGTAATATTAATATTTCACTGTTTTCTTGCATGTTTCAAAGTTAAGAATAAGCACCCAGAGGCTATACTAACTGCAAAGCCATTCCGCCAAACAATCCATTTAAAAAAATAAAATACACATGCAAGATAGCTTCGGGAAAACGGGGCATCCAAAAGACTACGGCATAAACACAGTCCCAACCCACAAAGCCATCTTTTATTCCGTTTCCTTTTGGAGTGCAAAGACACCCGTTTCCCTTCGCTGACAGGAGCATGTTATTTTATTTTTTCATTTTAAATGTATTGTTATGTCAGCATCATTTCCTTTCCCAGGTCGCCGTCGCAGGCGGTGGGTTTCTTTCTTAGTTACAGGTTGTCATTATACCAGCATTGTTCATGTAGTGTATCGTTGCCCGGTTGTAGCAGGTGTTCCATTGGTGCATCTTGCATGGGTTCATCGTATAGTACCGGCTTCTTAGTCGGTACTTTTAAGTAATTTTATTTTATAAAAATGATGCAAGACTTAAAGTTTATATCGTTTGCAAATAAAATGCAGCTTCATTTCTCCAATGAAAGGGTTTCAGTTGGATTAGATACATTTCAGTCCGACATACACTTCACCTTAGCATTTAATAGTACCAATCGGGATGGTCGTAAAAATGAATACATTAATTTTCATGTTTCAAGAAATATTGGCGACCCTAAAACAAAGCCTAAAAGCGAGGTAGTGAGGATGAGAAAAGAAACTGCCGAACAATTAGTTGAGGACTTTTCAAAGTTTTTGCTGCACCACATTTTGGAGCCTTTGGACACAGAAGCACTTCAAAGAAGAAATACAGAACCACTTTGCTTTATTTCAGACACAGATTTTCAAGAAAGCAAGTTTTATAATTCGGTAAGCAACCAGTTCAATCAAATTATTTCCTGCGTATCAGAGGAAAGAAGGAAGGGTAGATTTTATGTAAGCAATAGTTTAGAAGAGGAACTTGAAAAATTATCTCCTGATGAATTAGCATTTATAGAATATTGTCATTCAGGAAAACCTCTTGATGAAGTTTCAAATGAAGTAGTTGAAAGCGGTAAGATTGTTTCAGATACAGATTTTATTCCAGCAATTAATTTTTACGGACAGTGGTATTTGCCGAAAAATGATGTTCCAATTGTTGATTTAATTAAGGAGTTTTTGAAACCACAACTAAGCTTCAAGATTCACTATCGTTTTAAAAGAGCAATCGTTGCTGTAAGAAATGCAAGCACCTTCAAAGAAATTGAGCATCTGAATAAGCCTGTAATAATTGTGAAAAGCACAAAGAGTCTAACAACATAAATGGAAGTTGTGTGGCTTCGCCACGATTCTTTTTTGATTGCTTACGCCGTTCCTCTCTGTAAGCAAGATTTGCCCACTGCACAGACCCAACGCTTCGCCGGTAAAAAGGTCTCACTGCGGCGGCGTTAGCAAGTAGATACGCCAAACCATCCCGCTATTACAAATAATCTGTTTAAAACCTTTTAAGGTATTTGTAAAAGCGGGATGCCCTTCGGGCTGCTATCGCAGGTTTGTCATACTGCTTGCGGTTCCTTCGCCTTCGTTCGGGCAGCTACTGTGTCCTTCACGCCACTTCGTTCATTACTTCCTTCGTTCCGCTTCATTACACCACGTTCGCAGCTAAACAATTTGCTTCAAGGCATGGGCTGCATTGCCACCGCACAATCCATCACATATACAGCCACATACCTTTTCGCAAGCCATCGCTACAATACTCACTGGGTTCCATTCCGCTTCACTACGTCATTCATTCACTTCAGTAGCGTTCAGTCCACCCGCTGCCTATTATTTGGCTCGCCGGCAGCCCACTTCGGCTGCATTCACCTTGCGGACGCTAATTGCTCATTCGTACCTCATTTCGCAAAGCACCGCTAAGGTTCACTTGCATAGTTCAGCCGCCTTCGTACCCTTCGGGAAATATACTACGGCGGCTTCCTATGGAGCTGGCATCACCATTCGTTCCTCATGGTTTTACTGCCAGCCCCTTCGTGGGGCTCGCAGGCATTTTCGTTCGTTCCTCTCTCCAGTGCCTTATGGCGGCTCGCCACCAGCGCTACAGTGCGGACAAGTGTGCCGCACGGCTATGCTTCTTTTTTGCCGCAGGCGCTTTTACCGGCAGGCAAATGCACATTTGCCAACCCTTCCAGGAAAGCACTATTGAACTGAAGAATAATTTTAGCCGGTGCATCGGTAGAATATATCCCGGCAGTTTCAAACCGGCACAAAAAAAGTGAGGCATCTGCCTCACTTCACGAATAATTTTTTTTTCGACCTTATTATTCTTCAACTACACTTGCTTTTGGTGCGTTTGCTTTTACAGATTCAATTCCGTTATCTCTACCTGATGAAGATTCATACATTTCACTTGTACCAATAATTTGACCATTAGATGCTTTCAAATTGAAATAATACTTCCCGTTTGTCGAAGTCTTTTTGTCATACTTGCTATCATCCTTTGCATTTGCTTTTACAGAATCAATTCCATTCTGACAAGCAGGTTTAGTAGTATAGCCTTCGCTTGATAAAATTTTTTGCCCATTATCTGCTTTCAAGCTGAAATAATATTGTCCGTTGCTTCCGGTTTTAATTACAAATTTTCCCATTGAAAAGAAATTTTAAAGTGTAAATAAAGTATGTGATACAATCAGACAGTAATACTATAAAAAAGGTTGGTTTGCTTTATTGAATTTTATGCACAAATAAAAAAAAGTGCAGCAAGTTAGGTGGCTGGCACAAATCCATTCAATAAAAAAGCCAAAAGACTACGGCATAAACACAGCCCATCGCACAAGGCTCTCATTTATTCCGTTTCCTTTTGGCTTTTTAGCCACGCCACCTGATGAAGTTGCTTTCTTTTTCTTTTTTTCGGTTTTTCTTTCTCTTTTAGGTTTTATATATGGCGGAGCGTAGCGGAGCATCATTAAATGCTCAAACTATGCTTATTAAATGTTACAAACTCAGTCAGCAAATCTCAAAACCTCATTTCTTCATTCTTTCAAAAGGCAATAACAGCGGAAAGCCTTTAGATGCAGCTTGTCCAAATTGTTTTGTTTGCATTTGCAAAACTGAAGAAGAAAAACAGCAACTGTACTGGCTCTTTTATGGCTTATGGCAGGGTTCGTTTTTTCATCCATTCCTTACAGGTTCGGTTATTTCATTTATTCGTTTAGATGATTTAAAAAAAGTAGCAGTAATGGCTTTAGAAAAAATTGCATCCAATCAGGAGCAGTTCAATAAAAATATTTCCATGCTGCAGTTATTGGATGATAAAAGCAAAGTCATCATGGAGCAAATCAAATTAATAAAGCAAGCTAAAAAAGCACTCATGTACCAGGTACTAAAATAAAAGTCCCCCGCAATTGCGGGGGACTTTGTCAATCTCTACCGAAGGTCACCACAACGAACGGCGAGAACTATTTTTTAAGTCTTTTAATAATTGCTTTTAAGAGTATGGTTACTGTGAAGCTCACTATCGCACCAACGGCAGCTAAGATAGCCGTTTTAAAAACATCTGTGCTGCTGATGTTGGCAAAAATGGTGAGCAATGTGCCGCCTGCAGTTCCTGCTTTTGTTGTGCTGTCAAATTGCTGGTTCATTATTCGCCCCCTACAGCAGTTTGACTAACTGCACCGGCTATGCCTCCGGCAACAGCCAGGTAACCGGCAATTTTGATAACAACAGCAGGCAATGTCACAGGAGCAGCCACAATAGTGGTGGCAACGGCTGCCAAAGCCAAACCAATATTCCGCAACTTCTTAAAAAACTTAGGGGTGGGGGCTGTAGCCCTTTCAATTATTTTTTTCATTCGACTTTGATTTAATGATGATGAAAACTTTGTTTCCTTTTTCAAGTTCCGGGTAAACGATAGACAGCAGAAGCTGCAATGCAACCCGGGACCGTAGGCCTTTTCCCTCACCCGTTAAAACAGAAACCGGAGCGATACAGCCCTTCGATTCCTTCAGAGCATCATTGTATGCATGAATCAAAATAAAGCTTCTGTTAGGTACTTTACTCAGCAACAAATGCCATCCAAAACGCAAGCTGTATCTTTTTGTTAGTTCATATTCACCCTCAGGAATGCAGGAAATCCTTGATTGATTTTCTTTCCAGGGCAGCTCTATGGTGTTGCACACCTTCACGCCATCAATCAATAATTCACCATTAACGCCATTAGTTAGATATGTTCTTATTAGCTCCAGTTTCATATTCATAGGGATTGGATTTTAAAAACGGGTTACAGACCACTTACTTTAACCAATGCCAGGGCATTAAATGCACCGTTTTTCAACGTGTATTGTATGCCGTTCACTTCCTGGTAAAATTCCACGCCCAGGGCAAGGAATAAAGGATGCGGACTGTTTGCAGTTACTGCATTGGAAAGGTTAATAACTGCTGTAGCATTTGCATCCCATGGCAGGATAGCCGTTTCGCTGGTAGCAGCTACGAAACTTTCATTTTCAAAGTCTACTTCCGAACCTGCAGAGATGATTTTAAAATGTGTAGCGCCTCCAGGTGCGGCAATCATGTTCGATGGAATGAAAGCAGGAATATCGACCGCCAGCGTACCGGCAACCCTGTCAATTGTTCCGGTGAAAGGAGCATAAAGAGTTGTACCCAGCTTGCCGGAAATATTAAACTCAAAGCCTTCCAGTAATTCAGCTTCGCCATCAATTACATTACGCTGCCCACGGGTATTCGTAACATCAGCCTGTATTACCTCAACCATTTTTTGAGTAAGGCGGCTTACCATTCGGCTGTCGCTGGCGTTTTGAAGTAATGCCCTGATGGAAGTCCGCAAGGTTTTTCCTGCATTGCCGGCACGCCCAAACTCACTGCCGTTTTCACGGGTACGTTGAAACGCCGGGTCATTAGCGATACGGTCGGCAGGAATGCCGCCTTTTTCTCTTGCTAAGTATCCATCCTGGCTTTTGTAGAAAGTAATATCTCCAATAGTACCTTCCAGTTTAATGATACCTTTTTGTTTTGCCATTGTATCGGATTTTATGTGTTAGTAATAAAAATGTTTAGCGGCACATTTCATAAAGCCTTTGTGAATTCACCAACACAAAATTTGAATGATAATGCCTTGTTTGCATCAAGGCACTTCCGATACGTTCACATATTGCCGATAGTGGCATTTATTGCTTTAAGAAACTATGTATTCCGATTTGTATTTTTGCATTATGCCTATACCGGTTGAAATATTGAACAAGTATTGTACAGCTATACCAAAGGCATGGATAAAGCATGAAGACGCAGCAAACAAGGCTTTGTATTTACCCCAAAGACGTTCAGCGTATCACTGGTAAAAGTGAACGCTATGGGCGTATGCTGCTCCAAAAAATCCGCCTCTATTTCTCCAAAGAAGAACATCAATTTGTAACAGTAGAAGAGTTTTGTACCTACACCGGTTTCAAAAAAGAAGATGTAGTTTTGTTCTTAGCAGCCTAAAACTTGTTCAAAAAACAGGCTGGTTTATTTGTATAAAAGCCTTGATTTCAGTACCTTTATAGTCATACGGTTTAGTTAGAAATGAATTGAAAAGCGAGGGGGCAAATTCGGTTACCCGAATATATCAACCGCTTGGAAGTATTGATAATAAAGGATTGCAGAGAATTATACAAATCCCTCTCTCTCCGCTCAAAAAGTCCCGGTTATACCGGGATTTTTTATTTAAAATCATCGCCGCCAAAGGAAAAGGGCAACAATTGGCTTGATTTTTCTACAACATACACTTTGCCCTCCATGCC